>Ga0307423_1000344_pt1 | contig 31523 bp, 22 predicted proteins | sample SalMarWE160310MG_FD_202154 | JGI IMG/M metagenome (GOLD analysis project Ga0307423, IMG submission 202154) | Salt marsh sediment microbial communities from the Plum Island Ecosystem LTER, Massachusetts, United States - WE1603-10 | ecosystem: Environmental > Aquatic > Marine > Intertidal zone >... | reverse complement strand
GCGCTCGCGGCCGGCTCGCGGCGCGGGGCGTCTCCTCGTCCTGGCGGGCCTCTTCGGTGCCGCACTCCTGTACGGCGACAGCATGATCACGCCCGCGATCTCCGTGCTGAGCGCGGTGGAGGGGCTGGAGGTCGCGACTCCCGTGTTCGACCCCTTCGTCCTTCCCGTCACCGTGCTGATCCTGGTGGCGCTCTTCAGCGTGCAGAGCCGGGGAACAGCGCGCGTAGGTGCCGTGTTCGGCCCCGTCATGGTGCTCTGGTTCTTGTCCCTCGCCGTGCTGGGCGCGAGCCAGTTGATCCGCCACCCCCAGGTCCTGGTGGCGCTCGATCCCCAGTACGCCTTTCGCTTCTTCACAGACCATCGTGGGGGCGCCTTCCTCGTTCTCGGCGCGGTCTTCCTGGTCGTGACTGGCGGAGAGACGCTCTATGCGGACATGGGGCACTTCGGGAGGCGACCGATCCGACTCACCTGGTTCTGCCTCGTGCTTCCCGCCCTGCTGATCAACTACTTCGGGCAGGGCGCGCTCATCATCCGGAATCCCGCGGCGGTGGAGCAGCCGTTCTTCCTGATGTCGCCGGGCTGGGCACTCTACCCCCTGGTCGTCCTGACCACGGTCGCCACCGTGATCGCCTCGCAGGCGGTGATCTCGGGCGCGTTCTCCCTGACGCGACAGGCCGTCCTCCTGGGCTATCTGCCGCGCCTGCGCATCGAGCACACCTCCGAGCGGCAGATCGGCCAGATCTACCTGCCCGCCGTCAACTGGGCGCTCGCCATCTCGTGCGTCGGCCTCGTGCTCGGCTTCGGATCGAGCAGCCGGCTGGCGGGCGCCTACGGGGTGGCGGTGACCACCGACATGGTCTTCACCACGATCTTGTTCGCCGTCGTGGCCTGGCGCGCCTGGGGGTGGAGCCCGATCCTGCTGCTCCTGCTGGTGGGAGGGCTCCTCTCGATCGACCTCTCTTTCTGGACGGCCAACCTCGCGAAGATCCCCCATGGTGGATGGTTTCCGCTGCTCGTCGCCGCGGTGATGTTCACCGTCATGACGACGTGGAAGAGCGGGCGCCAGATCCTGGCCGACAGGCTGCGAAGCAGCGTCATGCCCATCGAGCTGTTCGTGGACGACGTCCGCGCCAACCCTCCCATTCGCGTGCCGGGGACGGCCGTGTTCATGGATTCCAACCCGGAAGGCACTCCACCCGCACTGCTCCACAACCTGAAGCACAACTACGTGCTGCATGAGCGGGTGGTTTTCCTCACGATCCAGGTGGAAAAGGTCCCCCGCGTTTCCCCGAGCCGCCGCTTCGAGGTGATCCCACTTGGCGAGGGCATCGTCCGGCTGCGGATCCGCGTCGGGTTCGCTGAGGACGTGAACGTTCCAGCCCTGCTGACCAGTTCCCCGATCGAGGAGATTAGCTTCGATCCCATGAGGACCAGCTTCTTCCTCGGGCGGGAGCGTCTGATCGCCAAGGGGACCCGGGGAATGGCGCGGTGGCGCGAGAGGCTCTTCGCCGCCATGGGTCGCAACGCCCAGGGCGTGACCCCCTACTTCCACCTCCCTCCCAACCGGGTGGTCGAGCTCGGAATGCAGCTGGAGATCTGACCGGCGCGCCGCGCTGGAGTCACCGCCGCAACACCTCCGAACCGAAGGCTGCTGAGATGCACCAGGAGCGTGGTTCTAGCCGAGGTAGGCCTTGGCCGCGTACTGCGCCACCATTCGCTGGGTGTTGAAGAACGAGCCGTTCAGCGCGATGGCGTGGCGCATCACCTCGATGAAGGCAGCGCGGTTGGCGTAGAAGGAGGGGGCGACGGCCTGCTCGAGCTTGTCGTAGAGCAACTGGGCGGTCCGTGCCCAGTCCGCTGCTTCCGCTGCTTCATCTTGCGGGGTGTCGTCCGTGCCGATCGCCCAACCGGTCACGCCCTCGATGCAGCCCTCGATCCACCAGCCGTCCAGGACGCTCAGCGACGGCACTCCGTTGAGGGCCGCCTTCATGCCACTGGTGCCGGAGGCTTCGAGGGGTCGCTGGGGGGTGTTCAGCCAGACGTCCACGCCCGAGGTCAGGAGAACCGCGAGCTCCATGTCGTAGTTCGGCAGGTAGGCGACCGCCACGCTGCCGGCCAGGGACCGACCGACCTCGACGACGCGCTGGATCAGCTTCTTGCCCTCGTCGTCCTTCGGGTGGGCCTTGCCGGCGAAGACGAGCTGCAGCCCGCCATGCTGGCCGGCAATCCGCCGCAGGCGCTCCACGTCGTGGAAGACCAGATCGGCCCGTTTGTAGGTGGCGGCTCGGCGAGCGAAGCCCAGCGTCAGCACGTCGACGTCGAACCCGGCGTTGGCCTCCCGGTTCGTGAACTCGACGAGCCGGCGTTTGGCGGCCTGATGGGCCACCCAGACCTCGTCGTCGGGAATGCGCAGGGCGTAACGCAGGCTGAAGCTGTCCTCCTCCCAGCCGGCAATGTATCGGCCGAACAGCTCGCGGAAGGGCGGCGAGACCCAGGTCGGAACGTGCACACCGTTCGTGATCGCGTCGATCTGGTACTCTGCGAACATGTGCCTCGAGATCTCGCCGTGCTTCTTGGCCACACCGTTGACGTAGTGGCTGAGTGAGAGCGCCAGGTAGGTCATGTTGAGGCGGTCCTCGTGGCAGACCGGATCGTTGATGCCGCAGGCTTCGCGGCTGCCCAGCACCTGGTCCACCAGCTCTAGCGGAAACTTGTCGTGTCCCGCCGGGACCGGTGTGTGGGTGGTGAACACACACCGGTCATGGACGGCCTCGAGATCCTCGGGCGAGATGTAATCCCGACCCTCCTGCTCGCGGAACTCGCGCAGCAGCTCGATCGTGAGCAGCGCCGCGTGGCCCTCGTTCATGTGGTAGCGCTGGATCCCGTCGTAGCCGAGGGCACGGAGCATCCGCACGCCGCCGATCCCCAGGATCACCTCCTGGCAGAGCCGGTCCCGCAGGTCCCCGCCGTAGAGGAAATGCGTCAGCGTCCGGTCCGCCTCCGAGTTTTCCGGGAGGTCGCTGTCGAGAAAGAACACCGGGACCACCTCGCCTTTCAGCCCCGACGCGTCCCGCCGCCAGGCCCGCAGCTGGACCGTTCGCCCCTCGAGCACCACGCTGGCCCGCGCCCCGGTGTCCGCGAGGAAGTCGTCCACCTGCCAGTTCACCGCCTCCTCGGTCTGCCAGCCCGACGCATCCAACCGCTGATAGAAGTAGCCCTTGCGATGGAGCAGCGTCATGCCGACCATCGGAAGCCCGAGGTCGGCCGCGGACCGAATCGTATCCCCCGCGAGTACGCCGAGCCCCCCGGAGTAGGTCGGCATGTTCGGCGAGAGGCCGATCTCCATCGAGAAGTAGGCGATGCTTCGCGGGTCGCTCATGATGCGCTCCTTCCCTGTTCCGCTCACCTTCCTGAGATCTTCCGCTTCGCGATTCTCGTGACTTTTGAGAACCCGGCCCACAACGTTACCATTGAGGACTACCGGCGTCCGGGGCAAGCTGATCGGACCATGTACTGCTGCAGTTCCGGCTATTCTCGCCACGCCCCAGCTGGACAATTGCGAAGGACAGAAGCCGTGAGCTGCGAAGGGATTGGAGCCGGTGGCTGAGGCACCGCGGCTCGTGTGCGCCGACGACCCCGTCGAAGCGGCCGGTGCGCTCCTCGCCGATGCCGTGAGGGCCGTGGACCGGGCGCGGGGTGCCACGCGGCTGGCGATCCCCGGCGGCTCGGCACTCGCGGCGCTGGGAGCGGCGCAGAGACGGCTCGCGGACGCCTGGAGCCGAGTCATCCTTACCTGGGTGGACGAACGCTGCGTGCCCCCTGCGCACGAGGATTCAAACCGCGGCGCCGCCTACCGCGCCGGCTTCCTCGGCGCCCAGCGCGCTCCGGCGCGGCAGCTTCCGCTCTTCCTCGACGGCGAGCGGGGCAAAGACGCCGTTTCCCGTGTGGAGTCCGGTCTCACGGAAATATTCGACGGCGCCGTCGACGTCCTGCTCTTGGGAATGGGCGAAGACGGACACGTGGCGTCGCTCTTTCCGGGCTGGTCGGCGCCGCCCGGCGCCCGCGTGGCCTTCGTGGCATCGAGTCCCAAGCCGCCGTCGCAGCGCGTCACGCTCACCCGCCCGATGCTCGTCACCGCCCGCTGCGCGATCCTGGTCGCGATGGGTGAGGTGAAGCGCGTGGCCCTCGACCGGCTCCTGGCAGGGGACCCGACGCTGCCAGCGCAGGGGATTCCGGGCCTCACCGTGGTGACGGACCTCGATCTGGGAGAGGCGACATGAAGCCGCGCCGGGGCGATCGCCGTCGGCTAGCATCCCCCAAGCTGGAGGAAGCGGCTCCAGGTGCGCAGCGACACGATCGAAGCCAGGGCGATCAGCACCTTGCCGGGCGTCGCGCTTCCGATCGACGAAGGAGGGTTTCACCATGACGGCACTCAAGACGCTTCACGAGCGGGATCAGAGCATCTGGCTCGACAGCATCAGCCGGGAGCTGCTCGAGAGCGGTACGCTGTCCCGCTACATCGCCGACCTCTCGGTGACGGGTCTCACCTCGAACCCGACCATCTTCGAGCGCGCCATCGCCTCGTCCAACCGCTACGACGCCGCGATCCGCGCACACCTTCAGCCCGAGATCGCGCCGGAACGGCTCTTCTTCGAGTTTGCCCTCGAGGACATCGTCGATGCGGCGGATCTCCTCCGCCCCGTCTACGACGCCACCGAAGGCCGGGACGGCTTTGCCTCGATCGAGGTCTCGCCGACATTGGCCGACGACGCTGAGCGGACCATTGCGGAGGGAAAGGCCCTCTTCGCGAAAGCAGAGCGGCCCAACGTACTGATCAAGGTACCGGGAACCGAGGCCGGCGTGGTCGCCATCGAGAAACTCATCGCTGCGGGAGTCCCGGTCAACGTGACGCTGCTCTTCTCCCGAACGCAATACCAGGGGGCTGCCGATGCCTATCTACGGGGGATCGAGCGCCGGGTCGAGGGCGGCCTGGATGCACGGGTGCCGTCTGTCGCCTCCCTCTTCATCTCGCGTTGGGATGGGCACACCGCCTCGCTGCTCCCTCCGGAGATCGCCAATCGCCTCGGCATCGCAATCGCAATGCGCACCTACAAGGTCTACCAGGGGATCCTGAAGTCGGATCGCTGGGGCCGTCTGGCCAAGGCGGGCGCGCAGCCGCAACGCCTCCTCTGGGCGAGCACCGGGACGAAGGATCCCGCCCTGCCCGCCGGCTATTACGTGATGGCGCTCGCCGCGAGAGGGACGGTGAACACCATACCCGAGAAGACGCTGCTCGCCTTCGCGGAGAGTGGCGAGGTTCGTGACCTCCTCGGAGAGGATACCACCGAAGCCGATCGAATCGTGGCGGAGGCCCGGAAGGCAGGCGTGGACGTGGACGCCCTTGCCGCCACATTGCAGGCGGAGGGACGCGATCTGTTCGTCGAGTCCTGGAACGACCTGCTCGCCTGCATCGAGTCGAAGCGCAACGCGATGCGGGCTGCTTGAAGCGCTCGAGAGGAGCCCAAGCATGCAGCTCGGAATGATCGGCGTGGGACGGATGGGCGCCAACATGGCGCGACGCCTGATGCGGGGCAGCCACGATCTCGTCGCCTACGACGTGAATCCCGAGGCCGTGGATCGCCTCCAGGGAGAGGGCGCCGGGGGATCCACGTCGCACCGCGACTTCCTCGAGAAGCTCCGCAGACCCCGCGCAATCCGGATGATGGTCCCCGTCGCCATCGTGGATCAGACGATCCAGACGCTCTTACCGGGCCTCGAGCCGGAGACATCCTGATCGACGGAGGCAATTCCCGCTTCTACGACGACATCCGCCCGGCTGAGCTTCTCGGAGCTCACGGTGTTCACTACCTGGACGTGGGCACGAGCGGCGGCGTCTGGGAACTCGAGCGGGGCTATTGTCAGATGATCGGCGGAGAAGGCGATGTGGTACGGCACCTGGAGCCGATCTTCGCGACGCTGGCTCCTGCGCTCGACGCAGCGCCGCGGAATCCGGGGCGCGAGCGGGCGGACGGCACCGCCGAGCACGGCTACCTCCACTTTCTCCTGCGTCGAGATCTCCGAGCACGCCGCCAACTACTTCCGGTTCCGCCTGGGCCCGGAGGTCGAGATCGCTCTCGGAGCGGAGATTCTCGCGAGCGGTGACAAGCCGGCAGGAGCACGGGAGTCGGTCGAGCTCTTCGCATGCAGGGACCGGCATGGGATGATCGAGCCGTACGACCGGCTGCTCAGCGACGCCATGGAGGGAGAAGGTCGCGAAGATGCTGTGCTATCGGCGTCCGCAGTAGAGCGCTGATGAATAATCCGGGCTAGAGTCGTTGAGCCGTGATCCCGCCCTTCCGCGGCAGCCGGAGCGCGCGCCCCTCAAGCGGTGCGCCCTTCTTCGCTGCCGTCTTCTTCTTCGCGCTGGCCGGGTGCAACGGATCCGCCCCGAGTGCGCCGGAGCCCGTCCATGCCCAGCGGATCCTCGAGGACTTCGAGTTCGGCAGCGGCTGGAAGGCATTGTTCCCCGATCACCCCGAGGGCCGGATCCGGATCCGGGCCGGGGAGGACCCGAGCGGCGAGCGCCTCGGCCGCTCCCTCCAGGTGAGCTTCGCCTTTGCAGCAGCGGACGATGGGGTCGTAGGGGTGCAGGTGCCGCTCCAGGACGTCGATGCGTCGGACTTCGACCACCTCGCCCTCTGGATTCGCGGCGATCCGCAGGCCGGCTTCGGACCGTCCGTCAAGATCCGGCTTCGCCGACCCGATCCCGAAGCCGGCGGGCGCTGGCAGACGGGAAGCTTCGTCGTGGACGGCATCGACGACCGCTGGCGGCGCGTGATCGTGCCCCTGAATCGCATGCCCGGCATCCGCGAGTGGACGCATCTCTCCGACTTCCTCCTCCTGATCCAGGCGCGCCGCGTCGGGGTCGCCCGCGGCGGTTACTACCTCGACGACATCGCGCTCCTGAAGACCGGACACCCCGGACCGAGCGCGACCGATCCCGTCGCCAAGCCGGCGAAGCGGGCCTGGGAGCGCGAGGCGGGCGGCCCTCGGGAGGCCCGGTGGCGCCTGCGTCAGCGCCTCGCCGGCTACCCGGCACTGGCGCGGGTCGATCCGGACCAGCTGCCGAGGGACGGGCGCGAGTTCCTGTGGCGCGTCGCCAGCGACACCTGGCGCGGTCTCGACGCGCTCACGGACCGCCCGAGCGGCCTCCCGATCGACAACGTGCGATTCACCGGCGGCTCGATCGCCCTCCGCGACGCGCGCATCGGAGACTTCACGAACGTGACCAACGTGGGCCTGCATCTGATCGCGATCGTCGCGGCCCACGACCTCGGCCTGCTCGAGCGGGAGGAGGCTCTGGCCAGAGTCGATCGTCTCCTCGACACGCTCGAGCGCCTGGAGACGCATCGCGGCTTCTTCTTCAACTACTATGACACCACGTCGCTCGAGCGCTCCAGTAACTTCGTCTCCTTCGTCGACTCGTCCTGGCTCACGGCCGGCCTGCTGGTGGCGCGCAGCGCGTTTCCGGAGATCGGGCCGCGCTCCACCCGCTTGGTGGAAAGCGGCAACTACGCCTTCTTCTACGACCCGGTCGAGCGGATGATGAGCCACGGCTACTGGACGCAGCTCGCCGTCCCCTCGGAGTACCACTACGGGGTCTTCTTCACGGAGGCGCGTCTTGGAAGCCTGATCGCCGTCGGCAAGGGCGACGTCCCCCTGGAGCACTGGACCCACCTGAGGCGAGGCTTCGCCTCCTCGAGATCCCGGCGCCGCTGGCACGGGATCGGGTTCGTCCCTTCCTGGGGGGGCAGCATGTTCGAGGCGCTGATGCCGGTCCTGGTCCTCGACGAGCTGCGGCTCGCGCCGCAGACTCTGGGGCGAAATGACGAGGCTCACGCCGTGATCCAGCGACGCTACGCCCTGGAAGAGCTCGGCTATCCGGTCTGGGGCTTGTCCCCGAGCGCCACGCCGGGCACCGACGCCTACGGGGAGTACGGCGCCCGGCCGCTGGGCCTCCGGAGCTACCCCGCCGGGGTCGTGGCGCCCTACGCGTCGGCTCTCGCGCTGGCGGTGACCCCGCAGGCGGCCGGCGCTAATCTGCGCCGCCTCGCCGATTCGCCGGGTGCGTACGGAGAGTATGGCTTCTACGACGCCGCCGATCCCCTCACCGGGAGGGTTGCCTACGCGTACCTCGCCCTCGACCAGTCGATGCTCTTCCTCGCCCTCGCCAACCACCTGGGCGACGGCTGCGTACGCAAACGCTTCGCCCAAGACCCCGTCGTGCAGCGGGCGCTTCCGCTCGTCGGCGACGAAGTAGCGCTCGACCGAATGGGTCGGTGAGCACTGCCAGGGGAGACACAGGTCGGTGTCCAGCGTCGAGTTCAGGGGGATCGAGAAGCTCTATCCGGGCGGCACGCGCGCGTTGGCGGATCTCAGCCTCCGGGTCGAGGATGGCGAGCTGCTGGTCTTCGTGGGGCCGTCGGGATGCGGCAAGTCGACCGTGCTGCGGCTGCTGGCGGGACTCGAGGCGCCGAGCCGGGGAACCCTCTGGATCGGCGAGACGCTGGTCAACCACCTCTCGCCGCAGGAGCGCAACGTAGCGATGGTGTTCCAGGACTACGCGCTCTACCCCTACCTGTCGGTGCGTGGCAACCTCGAGTTTCCACTCAAGATGCGAAAGCTCACCCGCGCCGAGATCGCGAGGCGTGTGAGCTGGGCGGCCGAGGTGCTGGCCATGGAGGAATGGCTCGACCGCCTGCCGCGCCACCTCTCGGGGGGGCAGCGCCAGCGCGTCGCCATGGGTCGGGCGCTGGTGCGCGAGCCCGCCGCCTTCCTGCTCGACGAGCCCCTCTCGAACCTCGACGCGCGGACGCGCGTCCGGGTGCGCGACGAGATCGCCGATCTGCAGCGGCGCACCGGGACGACCATGATCTACGTGACCCACGACCAGGCAGAGGCCATGACACTCGGGCAGCGCGTGGCCGTGCTGGAGGACGGGCGGCTCCAGCAGCTCGGGTCGGCGCGCGAGATCTACCAGCGGCCGGCCAACACCTTCGTGGCGGGCTTCGTGGGGACTCCCCCCATGAACCTCCTCCCGGCCCGCCTGGCCCCCGACGCTGCCGGCCGTATCCGCATTACGCTCGGGGAGCAGAGCTTGCCGATCGAGCCGGCGCGGATTCCGCCGGCCGCCCTGGAGGAGTGCCTCGGTAAGCCCATCACCGCCGGCCTACGGCCGGAGGCCTTCCGCCTGGCCGAGCCGGCGGCGTCCGAAGCGCTCGCGGCGATCGTCCAGCAGGTGGAGTATCTGGGCCACGAGACGCTCCTCTTCGCGCACGCCCCGGGGCCCGGGCCCGACGGCGGCCTAGCGCTGGTGGTACGGCTCCCCGGCGTCTGCGGCGCGGCGAAGGGCGAGCGCGTGAAGCTCGCGTTCGACCCCTGCGAGATCCACCTCTTCGACGCCGGCGGACGGGCGCTCCAGCCAGGGGCGCAATGAGCGATCTCTTTCCCGAAGACTTCCTCTGGGGCGCGGCCACCGCGGCCTACCAGTATGCAGGGCTCGCCCGACGCCCGGCGTCGCTGTCCCCTCGCACCCTGCGAACCGCTCAATAACGGAAGACGACGTTGGCCGGTAGCTCCGGGATCGAGACGCGGTTCGGCTCGAAGTCTGCGACCTCCTGGCCGTCGACCGAGACCCCGGCGAGGGGCTCGTCGTAAGGTGACTCGATCACGATGCGATCCGGCGGATCGCGCAGGTCGCCGTGGAGCGAGATCCGCACGCGGCCGTCTCCGTCGCCGCGCGCGCTGTAGCCGATGCTGCCGTAGTGCGTCGAGAGCCCCTCGACGACGACACCGGGTCCAGTGTCGACCCACCAGCGGGGAATCCCGGCCCCGACCACCAGCGCCCGGTCCTCCTCCCGCTCGTAGACAAAGAGGCTGCGCAGCGAGCGGATGAAGCCGGAGCCGACCCAGGTGTGGGGCATGTCGCCGATGAAGGCGGGCCTGCGGGGATCGCGCCAGACCACCTCGGCCCACTCGTTCCACGCCGCCGGGCGCCGGTCGGCGAGGAAGAAGTCGAGAGCCTCGAGCGCCAGCCGCTTCCGGCCCAGGCGGATCAGGGTCGCTACGTTGCGCAGCTCGTAGGGCGTATACGACTGCCACTCGATCTCGCCACTCCGGCGCTCGAGGAAGTAGGCGAAGTAGATCTCGAAGGTGCGCTCCAGCTTCTCTCGCGGGAGGTTCTGAAGCTCGCCGCCTGGCGAGACGGCGATCGAGGTCGAGGTCGGGTCGAAGTCGCCGAGCTCGACGGAGCCGGGAATGAAGTCGATCTCGTGTCTCTCGATGGCCCGCGAGAGGGATGCGTAGAGGTCGGCCCGGAGGCCGTCCCGAAGGGCGGTGAAGCTCTCGGCGTGGTCCTCGTCGCCGAGCTCCCGCGCGATGGTGACGGCGTCCTTGAGGCCCCGGAGCAGGAAGAAGTCGTCCCAGTAGGAGTGGACGGGGTGCGCCGAGTAGCCCTCGTGGCTGATCGACTTGGGTGCGAGACCGTAGACGGGCAGCGCTTCGGGATTCTCGAACTCCGGCGTCATGGTCTGCTCGCGCAGGAAGCGGATGTAGGCCACGGCCTTGACGACCTGCGGCCACATCTCCTCGAGGAAGGCGCGGTCGCCGGTGTGGCGGTAGTAGTTCATGATCGTGTAGATGAACTCCCCGTTGCTATCGTGTTCGGCGACGGGGTCGGGACCGCGCGCGTCGACGCAGCAGGGGATGCGGCCGTCGTCGTACTGGTAGCGCGCGTACCAGCGCAGGAAGTCGCGCACCTCGTCCGGATAGCCCATCTCGAGGAGCGCGGCCGAGGTGAGCGCGCCGTCGCGGATCCAGGAGCGCGCGTAGTCGCGCGCACCGGGCTGGATCGCCGGCCCGCTCCGGTTGACGAAGATGTAGGCGACGGTCGTCCGTAGGATATCGACCAGCCCGGTTCCGTTGTCGGGAACGCGGATCCGGATGCGCGCGAGCCGCTCCCGCCAGAAGCGGACGGTCTCCCCGAGGCGCGCGGCGGCGCTCGCCGCGTCTTCTCCGGGGAGCGCGACCGACTCCGCGGCGGGCTCGAAGGGGACGGCCAGCCAGACCTCGCGGGTATCCCCAGGGCGCAGGTCGAGATCCCAGCGGAAGGCGCCGGATGCGTAGCCGAGAGGATCGGAGACCGTCTCCGCGTCCGGAAGGCGACCGCTCCGCAGCAGGTCGGTGAGCGATCCGCTTTCGAAGGCGATGGCTCCGAAGCCGTCGGGGGGGGTGAGGGCTACCACTTCTTCGCGGTCGACGGCGACCGCGCGTTCCCTACGCGCGATCCGGTAGATCGGCGCCACACCGCCGACCAGGTTGAGGGACTGCCAGGGCGGGTTGACCTGGAAGGGCCGGATCGCGAGGAAGAGGCTCGCGGTGTGAGGTTCCGCCCCGGTGTTCGCAAGCCGATAGCGGGCATAGAGCGTCTCGCTGCCCGGGCTGCCCGCGGCGAAAGCCGTGATGCGCAGGCGGAGCGTACCACGCCGCCAGATGACGCTCGGGATCGGCAGGTAGCCGTCGGTGAGTTCCTGCGTGGCCTGCACCTCCGCCCAGCCGACCAGCTCTCCGTCCGCGCGCAGGAAGGGCTCCACGCTGAAGCGCTCCGGGGCGACCTCGAGCCGGCCGTCCTCGTCGAGGAGCGCCTTGTGGAGGCCGCCGTCCACGCCTACCACGGTCCAGTAGCTCTGCTCGCCGATCAGGCTTCGCGGGTAGGCACCCCGCGGCGCGTCCCGGGCCACCGCCTCGAAGAAGTGATTCGGCGACTCCGAGAACGCGGGGGGCTGGAGGCGAATCTCCCGGATCCCGTAGCCGCGACCGCGGTCGCCCAGCAGCTCGAGCCGGAGATGGCGAGACTCCTCGTCGGGCAGCGCCACGTAGCTTCGCGGACCGCCTGCGGCCTCGGCCTGGTAGGCCGTGAACCACTGCTCGGCGTCGTCGGAGACGAGCACGCGGAAGGCGGTCGGGCCGTGGTCCGGCTCCCAGTCGATCGCGAGGCCTCCGTACTCGACGGGCCGGCCAAAGTCCAGCTCGAGCCACTGGCTGGACGGCTCCGGGGCGCTCTGCCAGGCAGTCTCGGGATCGCCGTCGAAGACCGCCGCCGGCTCAGCTCCGGAGCTACTCGAGGCCCGCACCTCCGGGCGCAGCTTGAGGAGATCGGTCGGCTCGCGCGTCTCGAGGCGCAGATCGTCGATCCAGATCGAGCCGCGGCCCCCGCTAGTCGCGCTGACCGCGATCTCGAGGGCGCCGAGCTCGCGCAGCTCGGCGCCCGGTGCGTCACCCCAGGCGAAGCCGAGCTGCGACTTGCGGATCACGATGCGTGTCCAGCCGATCGGGAAGCCGAAGTCGCGCTGCCGGCGCCACCACACGTTCCTTCCGCTCGCGTCCACGAGCTTGAACTCGAACGTGTTGACCGGCGCCGCGGCGCGCATCCAGAAGCTGATCGCGTAATTCTCCGGCAGCTGGACGCGAAGCGCCCGGCGCGCCAGCACGTAGCCCCGAGCGCCGCGGAAGTCGAAGTCGAGGCGCATCCCGCCGCCGTCGTGGCCGGCGTCCGGGGCGATCTCGAGGCTCGTCCCCGGGTAGGTGACAGCCTCCCAGGCGCCCAGCTCCTCGAAGTCGTCCAGCACCCGGTCCCCGGGTGCCGACGCGAGCAGGAGAAGGCAGGCTGCCAGGAGCAGCAGGCGTTGCGCAGCGACTGCCCTTTGGGTCATCCCTTCACGCTCCCGAGGGTGAGCCCCTCGATGTAATGGCGCTGCAGGCAGAGGAAGGCCACCACCACGGGAAGCACCGCGAGCACGGACCCGGCCATCACAAGCTCGGTGTCCTGGACGTGCTCGCCGAAGAGATTCGCCAGCGCGACCGGCAGCGTCTGAACGTCCTCGTCGGAGAGCACGATCAGCGGCCAGAGGAAGTCGTTCCAGGTGCCGAGGAAGGTGAAGATGGCCATCGTGACGAGGATGGGCCGGCAGAGCGGCAGCACCACGGACCGGTAGATGCGCAGCTCGCTCGCCCCGTCGATGCGGGCCGCGTCGAGCAGGCTGTCCGGGATCGAGAGCGCGTACTGGCGCATCAGGTAGATGCCGAAGATGCTGGCCGCGGCGGGAACGATGACGCCGCCGTAGCCGTTGATCAGGTGCATCTGCTTGAGGAGCAGAAAGAGGGGCAGCATCGCCACCTGCGAGGGGACCACCAGCGCGCCGAGAAGCACGCGAAGGATGGCGTCGCGCCCGGCGAAGCGCAGCTTGGCGAATGCGTAGCCCGCCATGGAGTTGACCAGCACCGAGAGGACTGTCACACAGCCGGCGACCAGCGCGCTGTTCGCGAGCGAGCGCGCCAAGGGCAGCCGGGTCAAGAGCGCCTCGTAGTGCTCGGCGGTGAGAGCGCGTGGAATCAGCCGCAGGGGTTCGGCGTCGACGGCGCCGGCGGGCGAGAGCGACGCCACCAGCATCCACCAGAGGGGGAGCAGGGTCAGGATCACCGCCACGGCGAGCGTGCCGTGCAGCGCCCACACCGCCGCCCGACTCCGGCTCACGGGCGCCTCCGAAGCAGTCCGAGCGGCAGCAGCGTCGTGGCCAGGATGATGGCGAACAACACGACGGCGATCGCGGCGGCATAGCCGAGATTCCACCAGCGGAATCCCTCCTCGTACATCAGTAACACGATGCTGAGGGTGGCGTCGGATGGCCCTCCGCCGGTCATCACGTAGGGCTCGGCGAAGAGCTGCAGGTAGCCGATCGCGGTGATCAGCGCGACGAAGAGCAGCGTCGGCCTGAGCATGGGGAGGGTCACGTGTCGGAGCTGGCGCCACCAGCCGGCTCCGTCGATGCGCGCGGCCTCGTAGAGGGACCCGGGGATGCTCTGGAGCCCCGCCAGGAAGATCACCATGTTGAAGCCGAAGTTCTTCCAGACCGCGAGCAGGATGATCGCCGGCAGCGCCCAGCGGGGGTCGCCGAGCCAGTCGATCGGGGCGATGCCGAGCAGGCCGAGCGCGTGATCCAGCAGCCCGTGGCGGGGGTGATAGAGGTAGCGCCAGGTCGCGGCCACGGCGACCAGGGTGGTGACCACCGGCAGGAAAAAGGCAGTCCGGAAGAAGCCCTTGAGGCGCAGCCGCGGTGAGTGCAGCAGCAGCGCGGCGGCGAGCGATACCGCCACCGAGAGGGGCCCGGCGACAGCGCAAAAGACCAGCGTGTTGCGCAGCGCGATCCAGAAGCGCGGCGAGCGGAGCAGTTGCAGGTAGTTGTCGAGGCCCACGAAGCGCAGTAACTCGGGATTTCCCAGGGCGTAGATGTCGAAGTCGGTGAAGCTCAGGCCGAGGGAGCCCGCGACGGGCAGGAAGAAGAAGACACCGAGCAGGGCGAGCGCCGGGGCGGTGAGCCACGCGCCGGCCCGCGCCATAGCTCCCGTCACGGCGCCGTCTCCCCGGCGCCGGCCAGTCGCCTGCGCAGCATCCAGCGCCGCTTCTCGAGGATCGCGTCCACATCGCGGTCGAGGGCGGCCAGGGCGGCCTCGGGAGCCAGGCGGCCCCGCGCGGCCTCCTCCGAGTAGTGGGCGATGCGGCTGGCGATCCGCTCCCACTCGGGGATGCGAGGTGTGGTGGCGAGCGCATCCAGCTGGACCCAGAAGGCCCGGGCGCGTGGATCCGACACCAGCCCGGAAAGCCGCCAGGCCGAGCGGCGCGCGGGCAGATCTCCGGAGAGCCGGTGCAGCGCGACCTGTTGCTCGGGCTCGGAGAGGTACTCGATGAGTTTCCAGGCCTCGGCCTGCCGCGTAGAGGCCCGCGTCAGGACCAGGCTCGCGCCCCCGGCCAGCGAGAGGCCGGGGCCGCCCTCGCGCGGCGCCGGGAGAGGAGCCGTGGCCCAGGCGGAGTCGAGCTCCGCGGGCAGGCGGCGCGCGAACTCGCCGAGGTCCCAGGGGCCGGTCAGCAGCATCGCGAAGTGGCCGGCGGCGAAGTCGCGGTACAGGTTGCCCACCCGGCCCTCGCCACCGCTCGGCGCGAGGCCCCTGCGGAAGACGTCCAGGTACCAGGTGAAGGCCTGGCGGAAGAGCGGGCTTTCGAAGTCCCCGCGGCGGTCGCCGTCGCGCAGCAACCCGGAGCCGAGCTGCAGGGCCAGGATCACCTGGGGCTCCCAGGCGTCCATCGGGAGGAGGATGGCGTAGTGGCCGGCTCCAACGACCGCGCCCAAGCGGATCATGGCTTCGAGCCAGCCACTCCAGGTGCGCGGCGGCTCCTGGAAGCCGGCGCGGGCGAGCAGGTCGCTCCGATAGAAGAGCACGCGCGTATCGACGTACCAGGGCACGCCATAGAGGGTGCCATCGACCTGGTTGGTCTCGAGGATCCCGGGGAAGTAGTCGTCGGAGGCGACGGAGGAGGAGCCCGCCATGCGCTCTTCGAGCGGCGCCAGGGCGCGCAGCACGACGAATTCAGGAATCCATGTGTTGCCGAGCTGGAGGAGGTCGGGGAGGGCGTCGCCGGCGTAGGCGGTGAGGAGCTTCTCGTGGGCGGCACTCCACGGAATCTGCTGGACGCGGACGCGGATGCCCGGGTTCCGCCGCTCGAACTCCGGCATCAGCCGCTGCACGACCTCGCCCTCGCGCCCTAACGCCCAGAACTCGATTGCGGTGGTTTCCTCTCGGACCCCGCAGCCGATTGCCGCCGACACCGCAAGCAGCCAGCTCGAGGCGAGCCGTGCCAGGCGCCTCAAGGCTCCCGTCCCGCGGCCCGAACGCGCTCCACGCGGGGAGGATAGGCGACTCCGTGGCAGCGTGCCGGAGCCGGACCGGGGCGACGAACTCCGGGGCGAGCCTTTTCGCCCGGCCCGTGCAGAGACCCGGCCGGTCTTTCGCTCGGCTACCGATCCTCTGACATGCCCTCCCCCGCCGGCCCTTGCCGGACCGCTCGCTTCCCGGAATCCTCTCCTTCATGCGGGGCTGCCTTCGAAGGTGCTTGTGGATAGCCGAGATCGCCATTGCGGGTGTCGTCTTGGCGCTGCCCGGTGCGGAGCGCGCGTGGGCGTTCGGGCTCGACGACGTCGCCGAGCGGGCCATTCAGCTCGCCGCGACGGGCTACGAAGACCCGCGCGGCCGCGTGCCGCGGTGGCTACTCGAGCTCGACTACGACCAGTACCGCGACATCCGGTTCCGGCCCGAACGCGCGCTGTGGAAGGATCGCGGGCTCCCGTTCAGCGTGCAGTTCTTCCATCCGGGCCTCTACTACGACCGCCCGGTGAGCATCCAAGTCGTCGCACCCTCCGGAGTCGTCTCCCCTGTCTCCTTCACTCCCGACCAGTTCGAATATGGAGAGAACGAGATTGGAAGCCGTGTGCCGCAGGACCTTGGCTACGCGGGCTTTCGCGTCCACTACCCGATCAAGACCGTGGGTTATCAAGACGAGTTCATCGCGTTCCTCGGCGCCAGCTATTTTCGCGCCGTGGGCCGCGATCAGGTCTACGGGCTCTCTGCGCGGGGCATTGCGATCGACACGGCCATGCCCTCCGGAGAGGAATTCCCCTGGTTTCGCGAGTTCTGGCTGGTGCAGCCGCGTAGCGGCGCACAGGAGCTCACGCTGTACGCTCTGCTCGACAGCCCGAGTGCCACGGGTGCTTATCGCTTCGTGTTGGCGCCCGGTCCGCATACGCGGGTGGATGTGGAGATGCGCCTGTTTCCGCGCGCTAGCCTCGGCAAGCTGGGCATCGCTCCACTCACCAGCATGTTCCTACGCGGTGAGAGCGGAGCCGGGCAGGCAGTCGTCGACTATCGCCCGGAGGTGCACGACTCCGACGGCCTGCTCGTGGCGGCCAGCAGCGGCGAGTGGCTGTGGCGGCCTCTCGAGAACCCCAGGGAGCTGAATGTGACCTCCTTCGAGCTGGTGGATCCGCGCGGGTTCGGTCTTCTGCAGCGCGACCGGGACTTCGACCATTATCAGGACATCGAAGTCCGGCCGGATCTCCGCCCGAGCGCCTGGGTCCAAACGAAGGGCGCGTGGGGCGCGGGCCGCATCGAGCTCGTCGAGATCCCGACGCGCAACGAGACCAACGACAACATCGTCGCGTACTGGGTGCCCCAGGCGACCGCCTCGGCGGAGAAGCCCGTATCGCTCTCCTACTCGATCTTCTGGTACGGAGACGATCGCAATCGGCCTCCTGGCGGGAGGACCGTCTCGACCCGTCGAGACTCGGGCACGCGGGAGCACGCGCGGCGCCTGATCGTCGACTTCGAGGGAGATGCGCTGCGGCACCTGCCCGCGAACGCCGTGGTGGAGGGCATCGTCACGGTGGTGGCCAGCAGCGGAGAGGACGCCGGATCTCTCCGGCCCGCGGAGCTTCTCGAGCAGCAGGTGATTCGGAACCCCGTCACGGGCGGCTGGCGTCTGGTCTTTCAGGTGAAGCCCCCGGACGACGATCCGGTCGAGCTGCGCGCCTTCCTGCGCCACGGTGACGACGTCGTCACCGAGACCTGGTCCTACCTCCTGATGCCGTGATGCGATGACTGTGAGCCAGCGCCATCGAGAAGATCACGTGGCCGGCAATGGCGATCTCGAGGCAGAGAGAGCAGTGCGGGCTGCATCCCTGGAGCGGATTCTCCTGGACTGGCGAGGCGCGCGAGACCGCGTCAGCGCCTATCTGACCGCACTCGGCCTGGAGGCACCGGCGGTCCTGCGGCTGCGCCGGCTGGCGCTGGAGCAAGCTCTCGGCAGGGATTCGCAGCGCGGCGCAATGGCCGACACGATGGACGAGGCCGTTCGCCTCGTGCTGGAGACCCATCCGCTTTCGACCCTCGACCCCAACGCGGGCGATGAGAGCAGGTTCCTGCGCTGGCGCCTCGCCGCCTGGCAGGCGGGCGGTGTTCCGGGCGACGTTGCTTCGGAATCGACGTCGCTCGCTCCGACGCCGCCGCTCCTGCGCGGCGCCATGAGCTCGGAGCGTTACCTCGGCCGCCGCCTCGGGGAGTGGCGGCGCCGGAACCGGATCCCGGGTGCGGTGACCGAAGCCGCGGATCCGGCCCGGGAACAGCGAAGTCTCGCACGCATTCCGTGGGCACGACGAGGGCGCTGGCGCCGCGCTTTGCTCGGAATCCTGGTGCTGGTTCCGAGCATCCTGGCCGGAGCCTCGTTCCTCGCCACGCTCCCGGCACAGGTTTGGCTGCCCGCCGAGGTCGCGCTCGCCGTCTTCTTCGGTGCTCTGTTCGGGTGGATCTCCTTGGGGTTCTGGACGGCTCTCTTCGGCTTCGTCGTGCTCCTTCGCGGTGGCGACCGCTTCACGATCACGCGCGGTGAGGACGTTCCCTCACAGCCGCTCGACCCCACCTTTCGCACGGCCGTGGTGATGCCCGTATGCGACGAGCCCGTGGCGCGCGTCTTTGCAGGGCTCCGAGCGATTCGCGAGTCGCTCGTCCGCCTGGGCGCCGTCGATGCGTTCGACTTCTTCGTCCTTTCCGACAGCGGCGATCCCGACCTCTGCGCCGACGAGGAAGCCGCATGGGCCAATTGGCGCCGCGCCGCACAGGGTGCGGGTGGTATCTTCTACCGCCGCCGGAGGGTCCGCCAGAAGAGAAAGAGCGGCAACATCGCCGACTTCTGCCGGCGCTTCGGCCGCCGCTACCGATACATGATCGTCCTCGACGCCGACAGCGTGATGAGCGGCCAGACCCTGGTGCGGCTCGTACGACTGATGGAGACCCATCCGCGTGTCGGCGTCATCCAGACCGCGCCCCACGCCGTGCGGGCTCGCTCGCTCTTCGCGCGCATCCAGCAGTTCGCCAGCCGGCTCTACGGTCCGATGTTCGCCGCGGGCCTTCACTACTGGCAGCTCGGCGACAGCCCCTACTGGGGTCACAATGCGATCCTACGGGTCGAGCCGTTCATGAAGCACTGCGGTTTGCCGCGCCTCTCCGGACAGCCGCCGCTCGGTGGCGACATCATGAGCCACGATTTCGTCGAGGCTGCGCTCCTCGGTCGGGCCGGCTGGTCGGTCTGGCTCGCCTTCGATCTGCCCGGAAGCTACGAAGAGACCCCGGCGTCGCTGCTGGAGGAGATGCAGCGCGATCAGCGCTGGTGTCAGGGTAACCTCCAACATCTGCGCTTGCTCTTCACCGAAGGCCTTGCCTCCGTCCACCGGGTGCTCTTCCTCAACGGCATCTTCTCCTACATGTCGGCGGTGCTCTGGCTCGGATTCCTTGCAGCATGCACCGTCGAGGCCGTGATGTGGACGCTTCGTGGGCCCGACTACTTTTCTGCGGGTCCGGCCCTGTTCCCAACCTGGCCGGTATGGCGGCCCGGGCGCGCGCTGGCACTGTTCGCCGCCGTCTCCACGATGCTCCTCGTGCCGAAGTTCCTGGCGGTGATTCTCGCGCTTCGGCGGGGTGAAGCGTCCGCATTCGGCGGTGTGGGGTCGCTCCTACGCAGCGTTCTCCTGGAGACACTGTCTTCGGCCCTGTTCGCGCCGGTCCGCATGGCTTTCTACTGCCGATTCGTCCTCCTGAACCTCGTGGGGCGCGCGGTTACCTGGGAGGGCGGCGCCGACGAACTGCAGGAAACGAGCTGGCGGCAGGCCTCGCTCCGCCACGGCCCCGACACGCTGGTCGCCTGCGTTTGGGCCCTGGGTGTCTACTGGCTCCACCCGGCGGCGTTCTGGTGGCTGACACCGGTCGCGGGCGCGCTGGTGCTCTCGGTGCCCTTGTCGGTGCTGGCCAGTCGCGTGTCTCTCGGATCTCGCTTCGGCTCGGCCGGCTGGTTCACCACGCCGGAGGAGAACGGGGCGCCGCGTGAGATCCACGACCTCGAGGCGGAGCTGGAAGCCGAACCCGCCACGCGGAACCCGCACTGGAGGGGATTCGTCGGCGCCGTCGTGGATCCCTTGCTGAACGCCTTCCACACGGGGCTCCTCCGTGGGCCCAGATCACTCGCGCCGCGGATTCGAGGAGCGCGAGCTGAGCTGGTGGATCGCGCGCTGGCGGGCGGTCCGAACGTTCTGAACAACCTCGAGAAACGGCTGGTGCTCTCGGACGCCGTCGCGCTACTCGATCTCCACACCCGTGTCTGGCGGCTCGAAGATCGGGAAGCCGCGGCGCGCTGGGGCCTCGCTGACGCGGTGGCACCTCCTCCTGAACGAAAGAGCTCTTTCTGAATGACCGCAAGAACAATCGGTTCTAATGACAGACAGGCCTTGCTCCCCTTCCGGAGATGCGCGAGGCTTCGCGCTCCCCCTTTTGGGAGATCCGACCGATTGGCCGTGAGCCACGGAGGGCGGCACCGCACGCACCGCATCGGGTGGGTACGCTCTTCCGAGTAGCTGCCTGACGCAAACGGAAGGTGCCGCGCCTTCCAAGGCCGCTGGGTGGTACAGTCGAGCATGGGAGTGCCCCTTGACCCTCGAAGCCGTACGCCGCGCGCCATCTGCCCGGCCCGCGTCACTTCCCGCACGATCAGCTCGCCCCCCGCGTGCGGTGAGTCGTCGTGACGCGTCACCTCAGTCCTGAGGAAGCGGCGGGGCTGCTGCGCGCCGAGGATCGGCTCGCCGTCCCCTTGGGACCGGGACAGCCGGTGCACTTCCTCCGCGCTCTCGGGACGCGCAACGACTTCACCTCACTCACCGTCTTCGCCGCGTTGCTGGTCGAGTTCTACCCGCTGTTCACGCATCCCGGTGTGCGGCTCCTGAGCGCCTTCTTCGGCCCCGTGGAACGAGGCCTGCGCGCAGCCGGACACGACGTGGAGTTCCTGCCCCTGGGATTCCGCGCGTTCGGAGAACTGGCCCGGCGCTTCGCGCCGCGCGCCATGGCCACGGCGACCGCTCCACCCGATCGTGGCCGGCTCAGCCTCTCCCTCCACTCCGGCGCCACCGCCGCAGAGCTCACCCGCTGCGGAAGAGATCCCGACCGGCTCCTCATCGTAGAAGCCAACCAGCAGCTCCCGCGTGCTCGCGGCCTGCCCCCGGAGTATCCCCACTCGCTGGCACTCGAGGACGTCGACGTCCTGATCGAGGCGGACTATCTGCCCTTCAGCTTGCCCGATCTCGAGCCCACGCCCGACGAGCGGGCGATCGCGGACCGAGCCTGCCCGTTCATCCCTTCGGGTGCCACGCTTCAGACGGGGATCGGTGCGATACCCGGAACCATCGCCAAGGTCCTGGCGCAGGGAGATGGCGGTGACTACGGGATCCACTCCGAGATGTTCACCTCGGGATTGATGCACCTGCAGCGTGCCGGAAAGGTCACCAACCGCAAGGGCACTTTCGATGGGGTATCGGTCGCCACCTTCGCAACGGGGACCCGCGAGCTCTACAGCTGGCTGCACGAGCGAGACGATGTGGCCTTCCTTCCCGTGGACGTCGTCAACGATCCCGCGATCATCTCCCGCAATCGAAACATGGTCTCCGTCAACGGGGCCCTCTCGATCGACATTCTGGGTCAGGTCGCCGCCGACCGGTTGGCTCTCCACCAGTACTCGGGCGTTGGGGGCCATGAGGATTTCCTCATGGGCACGGCGGGCTCGCCTCACGGACGCTCTCTTCTCTGCCTTCCATCGACGGCACTCCTGGCGGGCCAATGCGTCTCCCGAATCGTCGGGTATTTCGAGCCGGGGACCACGATCACCACCCCCCGGCATCACGTCGATGTCGTCATCACCGAGTTCGGCGTCGCAGAGCTCTGGGGCAAGAGCGAGATCGGACGGGCCGAGGCCCTCATCGCCATCGCCCATCCCGACTCCCGCGAAGAGCTCCGCGCGGCAGCGGAACGACTCGGGCTGACACGCTCCTCTCGCCCCTGAATCGCGTGCAGCATCTTGGCCTCGTCCGAGCTCCAGCGCCTCGGACCCCACCCGGCTAGAATCCAGCAGACGGGAGGGACTCGATCCTGGCGGCCAGCGAGCTACGGCGCGCAATCGTCCTCTCGGGAGGCGGCGCCCGGGGAGCCTACGAGGCGGGTGTGCTGACCTATCTCCTCGACGAGCTTCCGCAGCGGTTGGGCCATCCCGCCGCTCTGGATCTCATCTCGGGGACGTCCGTCGGGGCGATTCACGCCTGCTATCTTGCGGCAACGGCTCACGAAGCAGCGGGACGGGGGCGAAAGCTCGCGAGACTCTGGGAACAGCTGGGGCTCTCGGAAGTCTTCGGTGCTTCAGCGCTGGGCCTCCTGCAGATACCCGTCCGGATGCTCGGCCTCTTGCGCCCATCGGGCCTCGGGCGTGGGGAGCATCTACCCGACCGCCTCCGTGGGCTGTTGGACACCTCCGCACTCGAGGACCTGGTTCGCAAGGCGATTCCCTGGCGTTCGCTGGGCGAGAACGTTGCCGCCGGGCGCTTGGATGCCGTCTGCGTCACGGCAACCGAGGTCTCAACGGGACGTGCCGTGGTCTTCGTCGAAAGCCAACATCCGAGAGAGTTGCGGTGGGCCCGCGACCCCTCCCTCGAAGCGAAGTCGGTCCACCTCAGCGCCGAGCACGCGTTGGCCTCGGCAGCCATCCCCGGTCTCTTTCCAGTGGTACGGCTCGGCAAGGCGTACTACTCGGATGGAGGGCTGCGTCTGAACACCCCACTCTCCCCGGCGCTGCGTCTCGGCGCCGATCGCGTGCTGGTGATCGCGCTTCGGCACGGTGGCTCTGGAGAGGCTCAGCATCCGCTTCGAGCCGGTCGCCTCGCCTACTCCGCGAGTCCGATCTTCCTGCTCGGCAAGATGCTGAACGCGCTGCTGCTCGACCACGTCGACCGCGATCTGCGGCAGATGCGGCTCCTGAACGACATCCTCCGAAGCGCCCAGGAGGTAGGCGGTCTCGACCTGCTCGATCGCATCAACGAAACGGTGGCGCGCGAGCGGGGGCAGCCGCTCAAGATCGTAGAGGATCTCGTGATTCGTCCCTCGGCCGACCTGGGCGTCATGGCAGGCGAGGCCGCCCGGGACCTGCACGGCCATTCCGCAACCTCGCGAGGCATCCGTCTTGCGCTTCGCACGCTCGGGTTCGTCGGGACCCCCTTCGAGGCCGACCTTCTCTCGTACCTCTTCTTCGATCGCCAATACACGACACCGCTGCTGAAGCTCGGGCTGGAGGACGCCCGCCGCCAGGAGAAAGCACTGATAGGCTTCTTCTCGGAGTAGCTCGCGAGCCGTCGGATGCGAAGAGTCCTCGGCGAAGAAGCCTCCGACACTCGACGGAGTCGAAGGCGTCCACCCGGATCGCCTCTTGCCGATCCCTGTCGGCCGCAGTAGCGAGCTGGTGAGAAATGCGGGCTAGAGCTGACCCCTGTAGAATTCCGCGAGCCCGGGGTCCTGCTGCTTGATCCTGTTGATCAGCGCATCCTGCTTCCTGATCCGCCTCACAGACCGGTGAACCAGGTAGATCCCCAGGACAATCAGCCCGGCGCAGATTCCCAGGAGAGGAATCAGAAGGTGATACGTCTCCAAGAAGTCGTAATACCGGGACGTTGCAATCAGTACGGTGACGACGGAGAGCGGAAGAGTGAAGACGCCGATCCCCGTACGCATGACGGCAAGCGTGGTCCTCTTCTCGGCCAAGATCAGCTGAATTCGCGATACGCTCACTGATTCGTTCTTGCCGGCAGCGCCCGCCTCCGCGTCAAGCGGTTCGATCAGGGAATTCCCCGTTTCTTCCATGTCATCCTCGTGGCGGAGCACTCTCCGCGTACGCCGGGCTTTCCGGCTGCGCCGCTAGGATCGAGCAGGGCTCGGTCTGTAACCGAAAAGCTTCCGCTCCTTGATGATGCGGGCGGCCTTCACCGGCACCATCTCCTCCCAGACGGGGTCTCCCCCCTCGATCAAAGCCTGCACGTCTCCCGGAAAGACGTGCAGCTGGCTCTCGTCCACATTCTCGATGGCCCGCAGCAGGCCGCTTTCCCGCAGGAAGGCGTAGAGCAGTGTCAGGTGGGAAGTCACCTCGAGAGTTTCTGCCGTGATCAGGCGATCCGTTCCGGAGTCCCGGGAGGGATAGACGTAGAGCTTGACCCCCGACTTGAAGAGCCGGCCGAAGGATTCGAGGATACCGCCATCGAGATCGGTGTAGTATTTCTCCTCGAACAGATCCCTGAGCGCCGGGATGCCCAGCACGAAACCGACCGGCTTCGCCGTGTAACGCCGGATGTGAGCGGCCATGCGGTAGTGGTGCGCGTGGCGGGAGACCATGACTGTCTTGCCGAGCGCCGAGAGCACGTCCACTCGGGCGAGGAAGTCGGCAGGGACGATCTCTTCTCCCGCCATCAGATTGCGCAGCGTCATCTCCGCCAGCGTGACCACTTCCTCGCGGCCGTCGGTCAGCTCTTCGCAGAACAGTGCATGGGCGCGCTCGAGCATGTCCAGGGTGGTGTTGGTGACGGGACGAAAGCTCCCTCGCTCGGCCAGCACCGGCCTTCCGTGGAGCACCTCCGCCGGCTCCACCACCGTGCCCTCGGCCGTGAACAGGACGGCGTCGGTGAGGTCCTGTTCGACGAGCTGAAGGCTCATCAACCGGTTGTCGATTCCCTCGAAACAGGGACCGGAGAGATCGACCATATCGATCTCGATCCGTTCCCGGGTCAGTCCGTCTCTGAGCGATGAGATGAGGGTGCGAGGATCGCCGTGGAGATGGTAGGCAGCGTAGAGGAGGTTGACGCCCAGGGTTCCCGTGGCCTCCTGCTGCCGGACGTTCTCCGCGTCGAGCAGGCGCGCGTGGAGCATGATCTGCGACGGCGGGCTTCCCGGCCGGTGCTGGAACTTCAGCCCGATCCATCCATGACCCTCCTCGTGACGGGAGTAGCTGCTCGTGGCGATGGTGTCAGCGAACGCGAAGAAGGCCGTCCTCTCGCCTCGAATGCGCTCGAGGCGCTGCACCAGCAGGTCGTACTCGTAGTCCAGCATCGCCTGCAGCCGCTGCTTGCTGACGTACCGCTTCGTGGTCCCGTAGATCGCGTCACTCACCTGCATGTCATAGGCCGAGATGGTCTTCGCGACCGTGCTCGCGGCCCCCCCGACGTGGAAGAACCAGCGCACCACTTCCTGGCCCGCGCCGATCTCGGCGAAGGTTCCGTGGACCGTGGCGTCGATGTTGATCTGCAGCGCTTTCTGGTGAGTGGAGGGGCGCCGGGAGGTCACGGTGCCAGGCTACCAGTGTATTGCCAGACGGCAACTGCTCCTTGCATCACGAGCCCCATGGATGGGTCCCTGCCATCAGCCTTCGCTGCGTTGGACCGCGGTGAAGAAGCTCGCCTCGTCTCGCCGGACGAGCAGCAGCGTCTTTTCACCCGCGTCGCGCAGCTTCTGCTCCGCATCGAGTCCACCGGCGACGGGCGAGCGGTCCACCTCCAAGATCACGTCCCCCGCCTGGAGCCCCGGGCTCTCTGCGGGGCCGGACCAGGCGAGGAACAGCCCGACGACACACCCCACCGCCAACCCGCGTCCCAGCGGAAAAACGCGCCTCATCATCGATTCCCCTCCTGGCGATAGCGCCCCGCGCAACAGCCGATGTGGCGGCACCGAAAGATTGGACGCCTCCCTCGAGAGCCGTCCATGCTGCCACGCGCTCCCGGTAGTGTATCTTGAGCGCTGGGGGTGGAGAAGGGGCTCGTGACCTTGAGGCATCGCATCCTGGCCGCTCAGGGGCCGCTTCTCGGGAGCCTCTTCGCGCTCGATCTGCGGAGCCACGGCGTGACCCGGCATCGTTGCCACGACGCGTCGGCGGCAACGCCGTGAGCGATCGCCCGATCGACCCCGTCGCCGCGGGCGACGAGCCCTGGGAGTTCGCCGGGTGGGGCCGCGCGGAGCGCATCCCGGATCTCGACAGCCGGGGGCTGCGCATGAGGCGGCTCGACCAGCCGCACAGGCACACCCTCGGAACCTGGCGCGCTACCGCCATCTGCGGCAACGACATCACCTCGAGCGTCCTCTATGTCTCGGCGCTCTGCGCGGCCCAGGCGGGCGTGCTGGCCCCGCTCGTGCTGCTGATCGTGGCCGGCGTTCTCTACCTCTACCGCAAGGTCTACGCCGAGGTCGGGAGTGCGCTTCCGATGAACGGCGGCACCTACACGGTGCTCCTCAATACGACGAACAAGCGGGTCGCGGCGGGAGCGGCGTGCCTCACGCTGCTCTCCTACATCGCTACGGCGGTGATCAGCGCCAACGAGGGGATGCACTACGCCCACCACCTCTGGCCCGCCCTCGACGTGTTCGCGGCCACGGTGGGGGTCTTGGGCGTCTTCGCCTTCCTCGGAATCCTCGGCATCAGCGAGTCGGCCGTCGTCGCGCTTGGGATCTTCGTGCTCCACCTGGGGACACTCGGCGTCCTGACCGTCGCTTGTGGAGTCGTGGTGGCACAGGACCCGTCTCTCCTGGTCGAGAACTGGCGGATTCCGAGCGTCCAGAGCCTGCCCCATGCGCTCTTCTTCGGCTTCGGGGCGGCGATGCTCGGCATCAGCGGCTTCGAGAGCTCGGCGAACTTCATCGAGGAGCAGAAGAAAGGCGTCTTCCCGAAGACGCTGCGCAACATGTGGGTCGCAGTCGCCGTGTTCAACCCGGCGATCAGCCTTCTCTCGCTCGGCCTGCTTCCGCTCGCTCAGATCCAGGAAGTGCCACCGGACCTGCTGGCGCGCATGGGCGAGATCGCGCTCGGCCCTCCGTTGGCCGCCCTCGTGAGCGTCGATGCCGTGCTGGTTCTCTCCGGGGCCGTGCTCACGAGCTTCGTGGGCGTCACCGGCCTCGTGCGACGCATGGCCCTCGACCGCTGCCTGCCGCAATTTCTGCTGAGGGAGAACCGCTGGCGCGGAACCCAGCACTGGATCCTGCTCGCCTTCTTTGCACTCTGTGTCTCGATCCTCACGATCACGGCAGGCCGCATCGAGGCGCTGGCGGGCGTCTACACACTGTCATTTCTCAGCGTCATGGCCCTCTTCGCTCTGGGCAACATGCTGCTCAAGACGCGTCGCGGACGACTCCCTCGCCAGGAGCGCGCCAGCTGGCCCACGGTGAGCGTCGCGCTGCTGGCCGTCGTCGTCGGTCTGGCTGCCAACATCGTGCTGGATCCCATCAACTTCGAGATCTTCGAGGGCTACTTCGCGGCCACAGTCGCTCTGGTCGCGGTGACGTTCCTCCGCCTCGAGATCCTCAAGATCGGCCTCTACGTGTCTCGCGCGCTGGTGGAGCGCCTGACCGCGACCAGCAGCTGGATCCACTCGTTGGTCCTGCGCGAGATCGAGCGCATCAACGAGCGGCCGATGGTCTACTTCACGAGGGGCGACAACCTGGTTACGCTGAACCGGGCCGCGCTCTACGTCCTCGACAACGAGCAAACCTCGCGCTTGAAGGTCATCCATGTCTACGCCGACGAGCGCGAGATACCATTGGATCTCGCCGAGCACCTCCGCGTGGTCGACCACCTCTATCCGCAGCTGCGCGTCGACTTCGTGGCCGTGAAGGGCACCTTCGGACCGGAGCTGGTCGAGGCTCTCTCGCGGCGGATCGGCGTTCCCAAGAACTACATGTTCATCGGGACCCCCGGCGACCGCTTCCCGCACCGGATCGAGGATCTGGGCGGGGTCCGGGTGGTACTGTGAGTGCAGTTCGGAGAGCCAGCGCAGGAGTTCTCGGGATCGACGCCGTAGGCGGTCCTCCGGGACCCTCCCCGATCTCATCCCGCCCGGTTCACGGCCAGCGCATGACCGGCCTCGAGCATCGACACCCGGACTTGATCGAAAGCCTCGTTCATGGTCCAATGCGCTGGCGTGCCGGAGCAGGCAACCAGGACAGTGTGTGAGCGGCAGGAGGCCGATGCCTTCCGAGAGCCCCAGGACCGGGTGCCGCTCCGCGTCCGGATGGGGAAGCTGTCCGCCTGGAGCGCGGTCGACCGCTGTCGGCTGCTGATCCTGCTCACCGTCCCCTTCTTCGCCGGGTACGCCCTGCGGTCCGGCTACCTGCTGGCGCGCCCCGACGTGGAGCCCTATTACGACCGGGCCACGCTGGTCTTGATGCGCTCCGGGCTCGCGGCGGCCTGTCTCTTCTGGGCGCTCTTTCTCGTCTGGGGCTCGCTGGAGCGGCGCCGACCAGGGTCGCACACACTGTACTTGGTCGTCGGAAGCCTTTCCTGGTGGCTCGGCGTTGTCGGCGTTGCCTACGCGCTCGGCCCGATCACGACTCCGGCGTGGATCGCCGTGGTCATCGGTTGCGTCACGAACCTGTTGCTCCTGCCGCGGCGAGTGGCGGCCCTGGCCATCAGCGTAGGCTTGACGCTGCTCCTGGCGAGCCTCATCTGCGTGATGACGGGCCTGATTCCGTACGCCCCGGCGATCCCCAACACGCCGATCGTGGCATCCCATGTGGCGCTCCCGTTCGCGCTCGGCAACACGATCTCGAGCACCCTCGCAACGCTCATCGTCGTCGGCGTCATCGCTTACATCGTGACGCAGTGGCGCGAGGCGATCGATCACCTCCAGCGCGTGAACGCCGACCTCGACCGGGTCCTCGAGGACCGGACACGCGAGCTCGAGCGGCGCACCCTGGCGGAGGGCGCCCTACGGGAGAGCGAGGAGCGCTACCGACGGCTGACCGACAACGCCTTCGACCTGATCATGGAGCTCGATTCAGAAGGCAGGCTGCTCTACGCCAGTCCCAACCATCGCGCCGTGCTCGGCTACGACCCGGACGAGCTCACCGGTCGAATATCCTTCGAGCTGGTTCACCCGGATGAGCGACAAGAGCTGACCCAAGACTTCCACGCGCTGCTCGTCAGCAATTGGGAGCGCGAGGTCGTGACGCGGGTCCGACACAAGGACGGAAGCTGGCGCTGGTTCGAATACTCCGGAAATGCATTCCCGACGCCCACCGGAGAGATGCGGGCGGTGATCATCAGCCGGGACATCACCGAGCGCAAGCGGGCTCAGGTGCAGCAGGAGAAGCTCGAAGCTCAGATGCAGCAGACCCAGAAGCTCGAGAGCCTCGGTGTGCTGGCCGGTGGAATTGCCCATGACTTCAACAATCTTCTGGTGCCCATCCTCGGGAATGCCCGCCTCGCCGAAATCGAACTTGCACCCGATTCTCCGGTGAGCCCGTTCCTCGAACGGATCGCAACCGCCGCCTTGCGAACGTCGGAGCTGACCAACCAGCTGCTCGCATACGCCGGCCGCGGGACGCTGACCACTCGACCGCTCGACGTCTGCGAGCTTCTGCGCGAGATGGGAGAACTCCTCCACACGGCAATCTCGCGCAAGGTCGAGCTCAGGTACGAGCTTCCGGATGCTCTTCCGCTCATCGAGGGGGACCCCGCGCAGCTTCAACAGGTCGTCCTGAACCTGATCATCAACGCCTCGGAGGCCATAGGGGATGAGTCGGGCGTGGTGACCATCGGCGCCGGATCGATCGAAGCCGACCGTGCCTGCCTGGGCCAGACCTACCTCGGCCGAGAACTCCCCGAGGGCTCCTACATCTACCTGGACGTTCTGGATAGCGGCTGCGGGATGGACGAGGAAACCAGGTCGAAGATCTTCGATCCCTTCTTCACGACCAAGTTCACCGGGCGAGGTCTCGGCCTGGCGGCGCTGTTGGGCATCGTACGCGTTCACCGGGGCGCCGTCAGAGTGGAGAGCGAGCCCGGAAGGGGGACACGGTTCCGGCTGCTCTTTCCTTGCGTCTCCGGCTCGGCTGCGGCGATCGGGAAGACGATCGCACGCCCTCGCGAGTGGCGCGGTTCCGGAACGGTCCTGGTGGTAGACGACGAAGAGGCAGTGCGAGAGCTCCTGGGGAGCGTGCTTCCGAAATGCGGCCTGTCGGTGATCATGGCCAACGACGGACGGGAGGCCGTGGAACGCTTCCGGGAGCATGCGTCGACGATCGCGGCCGTGCTGCTCGACCTGACGATGCCCGGAATCGGGGGTGTCGAAGCCTTGGTCGAGATGCGGAAGATTCGGCCCGATACACCCATCGTTCTCTCGAGCGGATACAGTGCGGTGGACGTTGCTGCTCGCTTCGAGGGACAGGAGGTCGACGGCTTCCTCCAGAAGCCTTACGAGCCCGAGGCGGTGATCCAGAAACTGCGTGAGCTGCTGGAGGAGTAGCCGCCCGGTACGAATCTGGGTTCTCTGCAAGATAGAAATGTCGGGTAGGTTCCCTGTCCCCGGGGGTCATGAGAAGGCGGTTGCGTCCGCTCGCTCCAAGGCGTCGATTGGACCGGCGGACGAGTTCTGATGACAGACCGGGATGTTCCCAACGTCCGCAGGAAAGGTAAACTCCCGCGGGGAAGCAGGGTAAACGGATGGGTCCCCATACCAACTCCGAGGCCCTCGGCCCATATCATTCCGCTTCACGGTCGGCGGAGTCGGGCGGCGACGCGCCGGTTCAATCACGTCAGATTCAGTGATGAACCGCACGAGCTGCTCGCAAACGCGGCCCGCGAAGTCTCGATCGAGACGAAAACCTGAAACTGGAGAAACAAACCGTGAAAACGCAATGCAGCTTGCACAAAGTCGGCGCGCCTACCGGCGCGCTCACTGCGCAGAGTCACCTGACGCTCGCTTTTCCCCGCGAATCACCCGACGGCCCCTCGGCACTTCGGGTCAATATCGCAACAATCCTCTCGTGCCTGTTCGCGATGGCCGTGGCGGCCGGGTGCGCCTCCACCAAGGTGACCAGCCGAGAGGAACTCGTCACCGAGCAACTCCCGCGGCCCGGTAACATCCTGGTGTATGACTTCGCCGCCACCGCCAGCGATGTGCCCGCCGACTCCGCGTTGGCCGGTCGGTACGACATGGACGCCACGTCCCAAACTGCCAAGCAGATCGAGGAAGGACGCCAGTTGGGCGATCAGATTGCATCGCAACTGGTCGAGCAGATCCGCGGCATGGGAATGCCAGCAGAGCAGGCTTCGACGGGAGCGGAACCGCAGATCAACGACATCGTGATCCGGGGCTATCTCCTCTCCATCCACGAGGGCAGTGAGGCCGAGCGCGTCACAATCGGATTTGGCTCCGGGGCGTCCGAGTTGCGAACGGCGGTGGAAGGCTACCAGATGACGGCTCGGGGACTGCGCAAACTCGGATCCGGCACAGTCGAGGCCGGCGGAGGCAAGAGCCCGGGAGCCGCTCTGGGGGTTGTCGGCCTCGTTGCCACAGCCAACCCGGCGGGACTCATCATCAGCAGCGGGATGAAGGTGTACGGAGAGGAAAGCGGCAGCAGCAAGGTCGAGGGCAGGGCCAAGCAGACCGCCAAGGAAATCGCCGACGTGCTCAAGCAGCGATTCCAGGAACAGGGCTGGATCAACCCTGATCTGCAGTAAGCCCGAGGCTGTGCGTCCTCGGGCCGAGTGTCCACGATTTGTTGGGGTTCCCGACCGGTTGCCTTCAGCCGCAGCGATCCGCAGTCCTGCTGAATCTCACCACATTCTGGAGTGGAGGTGTTGGTGGCTACGACGCCTCCACGGTGAGTAGACCGGGGGAATTGCACCCCCGGCCCCTCTCAGAACGGTGCGTGAACCTCTCGACTCACACCGCTCCCGTCAAGCAAAC
>Ga0307423_1000343_pt1 | contig 31546 bp, 33 predicted proteins | sample SalMarWE160310MG_FD_202154 | JGI IMG/M metagenome (GOLD analysis project Ga0307423, IMG submission 202154) | Salt marsh sediment microbial communities from the Plum Island Ecosystem LTER, Massachusetts, United States - WE1603-10 | ecosystem: Environmental > Aquatic > Marine > Intertidal zone >... | reverse complement strand
GTTCCGCCTCGTTCTCGGAAGGCTACTCGACGCTCTGCTATCGGCACTTGTGGTGTCGGATTGCAGCGAAACTAGCAGTCGTTGTGGAGTTTCTCCCGTCGATAGGCTGTGATCGCTTCTATGGCACAAGAAATCTGGCAAATTCACGGGTCTCTCCAACTAGGAGAGACACTGCGAGTCACGGTCCTGCGGGAGCGTTCGCTGCTACGTGTCGATGGGCGCTGTGCGGTTTACACACTGTGGACTGAGGGCGGTCCTGCGACGGTCTCGCTGACCCACACGGGCGACGAGCTGCGCGCGGATGCGATCGGGCCAGGGGCAGAACGAGCGCTGACATTGGTGCCGCGCACGGTTGGCCTCGACGATCGCCCCGAGAGTTTCCAACCAGCCTCAGGCGCGATCCGTGACCTGCACCGCCGCAATCCCGGGCTTCGGCTTGGTTCCACCGGCCGGGTGTTTGATGCGATGCTCAGAATGATCGTCGGCCAACGGGTGACCACCGACGAAGCACGACGCAGCTACTCCAGGCTTGTGGAGATGACGGGGCAGCCGGCACCGGGCGAGACCGGGCTCCTGCTGCCACCGTTGCCGGCGGCGATATTGCGTCTCGATCAGGGTGACTTTCACAAGGCGGGCATCGAGAGCGCGCGGGCCCGCGTCATCCGCGGCGTCGCACGTCACGCGTCGCGGCTGGAAGAGATAGCAGCAATGGACCGTGAACCCGCCCGTGCCCGCCTGGAGGCGGTGTCCGGGGTCGGCCGGTGGACATCGGCCCAGGTGATGGGAGCAGCGTGGGGGGATCGGGACGCGGTCCCATTTGGCGATTTCCATCTGCCCAACATGGTCTCCTGGGCGCTGGCCGGTGAGCCGAGGGGAACCGACGAGCGAATGGCAGAACTTCTGGAACCCTATCGCCCGCACCGTAGGCGCGCCTTGCTGCTACTCAAGATGTCCGGGATTCACGCGCCTCGCTACGGGCCGCGCTCGGCCACGAGCATCATCAGTCGTGATGTCTAGCGGAACTGGTCGGTTCGGTTGGCCACCCGGTGAAGAGCTCACCGGGGCGATGCGGTGTTAGTACAGCTCGTACTTGCCGTCGATGAGACGGTCCCTTACGCCTTCCCAGTCTGCGAGACATTCCTTGACGATTTGTCCGACCTGAGCAGGGTCGGCATCGCCGGTCTTTTCGATGTGAACTGCTTCAGGATCAGTTACCGAGCGGCCGATCGAGCTCAGCATGCGGATGGTCGACTCGGTGACACCGGTCTCCTCAGCCAGCCTCTCTGCGATGTCAAAGGCGAAGGCGTGATAGGTCTTGCCGACGTGGGCAAATGGGTTCTTGCCTGCCGCCGCCTCGAGGCTCATCGGCCGATACGGGGTGATCAGGCCACCAAACCGGTTTCCTCTTCCAACCTGGCCGTCGTCACCTGCCTCGGCCGATGTGCCGGTGAGGGTCAGATACGGGCTGCCATCCTGATCGGCTTGATTTACCTTGACAACGACATCCTCGCCGAGATACGGCGCTGCAACGGCAGCGACTTCACTGCGCACGGCATCGAGAACCTCATCGTATTCGGCCCGGTTGTTGACCCCGGCAGCCAGCACCGGGCATGCAACCACGATGTGAGCGGCTCCATCAACCCTGGCACCCATGACCTTGATGTCCCTGCCGACCGGGTGAGCTGTGCGAAACTCCTCGCTATTGAGACGGTGTTCCACTGCATAGACCGCAGCCTCGACGGCAGATCGGGGGAGTGACACCGCCGCAAAGGACGTATCGTTGGCGAGCGGGGCCCCATCGCCGCGGGCGGCGTTCACTACCGTCGCCAGATCAACCGATGACTGGTTGAGCCACACCTCGACAACGAACGCTTCCGGTGTGGCCTCGGGGAGGAGTTCGAGCAGCTTCTCTTTGTAGCGCACCGCGAGATCCTCAGGGTCCGGGCGCCATCGCTTCGACGAGTCGGCCTTGCCAACGAGCACAAGGCGGGAGGGGCGGATGTGTCTGCCACCTCCAAAGTGAACGTCGACAGAACCGGCCGCCAGGATTGCCTTGTCGACGTTGAAGTGCTGTACCGCCCCGGTATGGGCGCGATACTCGGAGGCCAGTTCCCGGGCGAGCTCTTCGGAGAGATGATCGCAAATCGTGTCGGGATGTCCGACGCCTTTACGCTCGACGAACTCAACGGATGGGTGGTACGACGCCCTATTTGAGATTGAGAGCTTCATAGATCCTCACTGCATCGCTGACCGTGGTTTCATAGTCTTTACGTTTCCGATGCTCGGAAGGCTTCCCTCCACTTGACACGGCCGGCGCCCTGGAGCAGGCCGCCTGCATAGACCCGCCCGGCAAGGCGGACCAGCCCGTAGATGCTGACGACCATGAGCGAAAGCGACAGCACCAGCTCCCATGTCGCGGCGTCTCCTCCCGCGATACGTAGCGGCATCGTCATAGGTGCAAACATCGGCAACAGTGACGCGATCATAAGCACAGGGTTCTCTCCTGTTATGGAGAATGTTGCGATGAAGTAGGCAGCCATCAGCATCATCGTCAACGGGAACGCTGCGTTCTGGGCTTCCTCCTGGCGCGAGACCAGCGATCCGGCTGCGGCGTAGGCGACGGCGTAGAACGCAAAACCAAGCACATACCAGACGAATGCCCAGACCAGAACCGACCCCGCGGCGGATGGAACGCTGAAGGCATCCTGGAGCGGCAGCAGTATCAAGGCAATGACGCCTATCGACAGGATCTGGGCGATACCGAGAATGCCGATGCCGAGCACCTTGCCGGCGAGCAGATGGTGGGGGCGCAGTGTCCCGAGCACCACCTCGACCACCCTGTTGGTCTTCTCTTCGATGACTCCGATGAGGATCCATGAGCCGTAGGTCACGATCGACATGAACAAGATGACGGTCACAAAGAAGGCGAACACCCGGTTGCTCTCGGTGTCGGCCGTGCCTGGAGGAGTCACCGATTCGATCTGATATCCGCCGGTGAGCAGGTCGGTGATCTCGGTGATCTCGATGCCGAGCTCATCGGCCCGTTGCGAGATCTGAATGGTCGCCAGCCCTGTGATCACCGCCGCTTGCATCTGATCGCCGGTGTCGTTGTCGATGAGCACCGATCCGGATGAATCGATCGCCATCTGGACATCGCCCGTTTCCATCGCTGTCTCTGCGGCGTCGCGCGAGTCGTACGGGACGGTTTCGACTACTGCATTGTGCCCGGAGGCGGTTTCGATAGCGCTGGTCAGGCCGGCGGGCTCTGTCCCGATGATCCCGATTTTCCATGTCTCCGGCTCGTTGTTGATGAAGATCGCCGGAATAATGATCCAGCCGGCTACGAACAACAGAGTGATCCCGGTAGACATCTGAAACGCACGGCTCGAGATGCGCTCCTTGAAGTCACGGCTAGCGACGAGCATTATCGAATGGAACGTGCTCATTGACCGACCACCTCCCGGAATACTTCGCTGAGATTCGGAGGTGCGTATGCGAACTGGCGGACCTTGCCCAGCCCGGCGGCTATGTGGATGAGTGGCTCGAGCGGGGTGTCGTCGTCAACCCTGAGCCGGATCCTGCCATCGGCCGAGTGAACGATCTCGTATTGCGGAAAGGCATGGCCGAGGTCGCTGCCGCTTGTAGCTATCTCGATTTCAAGGTAGCGGTGCGATGAGCGTGCTCTCAACTCACGGATCGGGCCTGCAAGGACGACCTTGCCGGCGGCGATTATCACCACGTCTTCGCACAAATCCTCGACGAGGTCGAGCTGGTGGCTCGAGAAGACAACGGCGGCGCCACGCTCCGCCCGCTCGACGAGGATCTTCATCATGTCCTCGACGCCAATCGGATCGAGGCCGGAGAACGGCTCATCGAGAATCAGCAGATCAGGGTCGTGTATGAGGGCGGCTGCGAGCTGGATCCGCTGCTGGTTGCCGTGGGAGAGTTGTTCGAGACGGCTGGTAGCTCGATCGGCAAGACCAAGCCGGTCCAGCCATCGGTTGGCGGCGTCGCGTGCTGCGGCTTTCTCCATGCCGTGCAGCCGCGCAAAGTAGACGAGCTGTGGTGCGACCTTCATCCTCGGGTAGAGGCCACGTTGTTCGGGCATGTAGCCGAAGCGGAGCCGTGCGGCTGTTTCTATCTGCTTGCCGTCCCAGCGCACCATTCCCGACTCGGGACGGACCAGCGAGAAGACCGAGCGCATCGTCGTGGTTTTCCCGGACCCGTTTGGGCCCAGGAAGCCGAGGAGCTGGCCTCGCCGTACCCGAAAAGAGCAGCCGTCGAGAGCAACGACGTCGCCATATCGTTTGTGCAAGCTGTCTACTTCGAGCATCACCACACCGATGGGGTCGCGAGAGCCTCAGATGGTAACTCCTCGAGCCGGATCGGCCGGCGCACAATGTGTCGCCGGCCGATCCGCCAAAAATAAGAGCTATGGCTCAGACGTCGTCCATTGCGGATATGACGGATTCGACAGCCGCTTTGCCGTCGGCAAAGAGCATCATCGTCTTGTCCATATAGAACAACGGGTTGTCGACACCGGCGAAGCCGGGGGAGAGGCTTCGCTTGATAACCACGACCGTTGCGGCCAGGTCTACCTCGAGGATCGGCATCCCGTAGATAGAACAAGTCGAGTCATCCCGTGCCGCCGGGTTAACGACGTCGTTGGCCCCGATGACCAATGCCACATCGGCATGTGGGAAAAGCGGGTTCGACTGGTCCAGGTCGAGCAGTTGGTCGTATGGAACGTCGGCCTCAGCGAGGAGCACGTTCATGTGCCCCGGCATGCGACCCGCAACCGGGTGGATGGCGTAGCTGACGTTCACTCCCCTTGCCTCGAGAATGGTGGCCAGATCGCGGACCGCGTGTTGCGCCTGGGCAACCGCGAGACCGTAGCCCGGGACCACGATGACGTTCTCTGCATAGGCGAGCGCAATAGCCACGTCGTCGGGTGTTGCGCTCTTGACGGGCCTGTCACCCAGGTCGGCTGTGCTGGCGACCACCGCACCGAATCCGGAGAACAGCACGTTGGCAATGGTGCGATTCATCGCATCTGCCATCTGCAGCGTCAGGATTAGGCCGGCAGCGCCAACGAGGGCTCCACCGATGATCAAGGCCGAGTTGCCGATTACAAAACCGGCCATCGCCGCTGCGACACCCGAGAGTGAGTTCAACAACGAGATGACGACCGGCATGTCGGCGCCGCCGATCGGTATGACCGCAAGCACGCCGAGGATCAGGGCAATGGCTACAACGATCCAGTATGCGATGGTGGCATCGCCTGCGATGCCCCAGATGCTGGCCGCAACCGCTCCGAGCGCCAGCATGGCGTTGACCGCTTTCCCACCCGGAAGCAGGATCGGCTTGCCGGGAAGTGACCCGTTGAGCTTGCCGAACGCGACAAAGCTCCCTGAGAAAGTGATCGAGCCGACGGCCAGGGACAGGGCGACGACGACTCCGGTCTCCACGCTGAAGACCGAGTCGAAGCGATCGATCTCGGCAAGCGCGACGAGAGCCGAAGCGACACCTCCGAATCCGTTGAATGCGGCCACGAGCTCCGGCATCGAGGTCATCTGCACTCGTAGCGCCAGCAGACCGCCGATAACGCCGCCGACGACAAGGCCGGCAACGATCGTGCCCCAGTTGACAATGTCGTTGGCAATCAGTGTGACGATGATGGCGATCAGCATCCCGGCGCCTGCGAGCATGTTGCCCCGTCGAGCCGTGCGCGGCGATGAGAGCTGCTTCAGACCCAGGATGAACAGAACCGCTGCCCCCAGATAAAGGAGCAGGGTCCAGGTGCCCTCGTTCGACTCAGCCACGGCGAGGATCATGAGATTCGCCATCATCGCTTCACCGGCTTCTTCTTGAACATCTCGAGCATCCGGTCGGTGACGAGGAAGCCACCAACCACGTTGATGGTCGCAGAAGCCACAGCCAGGAAGCCGAGGATTGCTGCGAATGCGCCCTCGCCGACTCCCGCAGCAATGAGGGCACCAACGATGGTGATGCCTGAGATGGCATTAGCCCCGGACATCAGCGGTGTGTGCAGCGTTGGGGGCACCTTGGAGATGACCTCGAGCCCCACAAAGGAGGCGAGCACGAACACCACGATGCCGCTGACAAAGGCAGCGCTCATTCGGTGTCTCCTTGTTCCGGTTCTGGACTGGGTGTGGTTTCCTCAGCGAGGCCGAGCATCTCCCGGCTCCTGGGATGATTGACTTCACCGGCGTGGGTGATGGTGGTACCGCCGACGATCTCATCGGTGAGGTCGATGACCACGCCATCGTCACTCCTGACCCGCTCCAACAACGCCACCAGATTGCGGGCGTACATTCGACTCGCATCGTTGGGGATCGTTGCGGGCAGGTTGGTGGGGCCGTAGATGTGGACGCCGTTGACGTTGACTATCTCGTCCGGCTTGGACGGAGCGACATTGCCGCCCGATCCCGCCGCCATGTCGATGATGATCGACCCCGGCTGCATCGCGGCCACCATCTCGTCCGTCACCAGCAGCGGTGCGGGACGGCCCGGAATCAGGGCAGTGGTGATCACGATGTCGGCCTCGGCAACGAACGGCAGCAAAGCCGCATGTTGCTGCGCCTGGGTATCGGCACCGACTTCTTTGGCGTAGCCACCCTCGTCCATCTCCTCAGTGGGTGCGGCCACAAACTTGGCGCCGAGGCTCTCGACCTGCTCGGCGGTCTCGGGACGTATGTCGTACGCATGCACGACGGCCCCGAGTCGCTTGGATGTGGCGATGGCCTGGAGCCCGGCGACGCCGACGCCGAGGATGAGCGCCTTCGATGGCGGGCTGGTGCCGGCAGCGGTGACCATCATCGGCAACATCTTCGGCGACGACTGCGCAGCGAGCAGTGCCGCGGCATAACCGCCGATGTTCGCCTGTGAGGAAAGTGCGTCCATGCTCTGCGCCAGCGTGGTGCGGGGAATTGCTTCGACCGCAAGCGCCGTGACACCCTGATCCCGGAGTGCCGTGATCAGTGGGGCATTCACGAAGGGATCGAGGAATCCGACGAGAATGCCGCCTGATTTGAGATCGGTGAGGCTATCGGGAGCATTGACACACAACACGATGTCGGCGCCGCGGGCGGTCTTGCCGTCGACGACGCTTGCTCCGGCCTCAGTGTAAAGACGGTCGGGGAAGCCGGCATCGTCGCCCGCTCCACCCTCGATGTCTACTTGCCAGCCCCATTTGATGAACGTGGCGACGGTCTGTGGTGTTGCGGCCACACGTCGCTCGCCCGGGGCGTATTCAGAGAGAATCCCGAGTTGCATACGAGTGAAACTAACCAAAAATCCTGCATCGGTCGATTTGCCGGATTCAGGTTGGAGAAGACTGTGGCGGCCGGCGAGCACACCGGTGAGGGACTGGCGTACCCCGGACGAAGTCCTCTTTGCCTTTGTGGATACCTATGCCGCGTGGCGTTTGATCTGCCGTAGCGGCGTCCTGGCATAGGATTACAAGGCAGACCGTCGGTTCGCTCGGAGCAAGACAGATGCAGGGGACGCTGATGAGCCGCTCGACTGTTGTTCTGGTTCTTGCCGTGGTGGCTGGCATGTCGGCTCGGGTGAGTGCTGCCTCGCCGGCAATAGCGGGGGATGAGGGATGGGACGCTGGTCGGACCGGCGTCGCCTGGGCGCTGCGTACGCGGGTCTTTCCCGCTTCGATGGGCTACCAGTCGATTGGCAATGCCGGGAAGCCGCTCAGCGCCAGAGAGGCCATGCCGCCCCCGAATTCGAGGTGGAGTGAGTAATCGCCCTTTGAGGCTCGGATGGCCTCATACTCACCGCGGCGAGCCTGCTCCTCGGCCTGCTCCGGATTCACGTTGGAGGCGTAGACGAGGTACTCCACCTCGAAGCCTCCTGCTTCCAGCGCCGCCGCATAGTCCACGATGTGCTGAGCAGTCACATCTCGAAAAGAGAGGCGGGTTGTGTCTCCTCCTCCAAACCAGTCGACAAGCCTTGCACCAAACGGAGGGATCTCCTCGGGGATCTCGGTGGGCCATTGCAGGGACTCGCCCGAGTCGGGGTACGTGCCTTCCGGCCCCATCATCGGGGTCCGCCCGCTGTTGTCGGTTCCGCCGCATCCAGCGAGGATGAGAAGGCCGGCGCAACAGATCCCGAAACATTTCAAGAGTCGCGATCGACTCATTGTCCTCCCTGTGTCGCCTGTTCGAAGCCTACCCCCCTCGTTCTTGCGTGCGTATGTACGAGATGTCGTACGGAGATACGCCGGAACGTGATAGCGCGCTGAACCCTTGACGTGTGTCAGGCTACGCCACCAGCGCGGCGATGCTCTCCCTGGCGGTGGTGACGATATGATTGACCTTCGCCAGCTCAGCGCGGGGTACCGGATGGAGGGGCCTGCGGGGGATGCCGGTCCACAGTCCGGCGGCACCGGCGGCGGCTTTGGTGCCGACCACCCCGTATGCCTCGATCGCCTTGGTGGCCAAGGTGAGGTCGGTCTGAAACGGCTCGGCGCGGGAAACCGACTCGAGCGCTGTCCTGACAACTGCCGACACCAATTCGGGTACATAGTTGGCAGAGGCGGTGATCGCTCCGACGGCGCCGCCTGCGATCGCCTGGGTGAGCGCACTGCTCGATCCCGAGTAGACCAGGAACCCCTCTTCCGACGCCTCGACGACATGCTTGGTGTGCAGGGCGACACCGGCGCTGTCCTTGAGCCCCACGATGTTGGGATGTGCCGACAACTCTGCGGCGTATTCTGCAGGAAGGTCGTAGCCGGTCACGGCGGGTACCGAGTACAAAAAGATCGGCAACGGGGCGGACTCGGCGATGGCTTCATAGAAGCGCCGTACGGCCTCGTGGTTGCCCCTGGCGAGGGTAGTTGGAGTCATCACAAGGGCGGCATCGGCGCCGGCGGTCGCTATCTCCTTGAGTTGGCCGATTGCCTGGCGAACCGACTGTGCGGCCACGCCGCACATGAGGAACGGCTCCGAGCCGAGTTCACGGCGTGCCTCGGCCACGAGCAATGCCCTCTCACCACTCTCGAGGTATGGCCCCTCACCGGTGGACCCGGCGAGGACGAAGCCGGATACTCCGCGCTTGGTCTCGATCTGGAGATTGTGATGATGGGCCTCGATGATGATGCCCCCGGTCTCGTCGAACGGGGTGATCAGCGCTGCCATGAAATGGGGAGGTGTGCGCATCGAATCCTTCTTTCATTCGCGCGGATGCACAGAGTACCGTTGAATCCATCCCACGCAATTCCAGCGACCACTCAGGGTAGCGGTGGGACCTGCTCGCCGTAGAGCCAATTATCGAACAAAGTGGTGAGATCCTTGCCCGAGACTTGTTCGGTAACAGCTATGAAGTCCGCGGTTGTTGCGACGCCGTCGCGGAACATGTCTGCATACGTTCGCAAGATTTCGAAGAAGGCATCATCACCAACTTCGACACGCAGGGCATGGAGCACCAAACCACCCCGGAGGTACACGCTGGCGTTGAATAGATCGTCGGCGGGAGGGTTTCCCGGGGGAGCGAGCTTTGCCATCGCCATCTGATCTCGGCTGCCCGAGATCGTCGCCAGCATCGCGGACCTTCCCCGGGTGTGCTCGATCCAAAGCCACTCTGCGTATGTGGCGAATCCCTCGCTTAGCCAGACGTCCCCCCAGTCGCCGGGGCTGATGCTATCGCCGAACCACTGGTGCGCGAGCTCGTGAATCATCACCGATTCGAAGAAGGTCGGGATGTCGACCATGCTCCGCCCGAACACCGACAGGGTTTGGTTCTCGAGGGCCGCTTCGAACTCGTCGACGACGGCTATCCCGTAGGCGTCGAAGGGGTACGGGCCGTAGGTCTCCGAGAGGAAGTCGATCATTTCGCCATGCAGGTCGAGGGTTGCCAATGTCCCCGGGGAGAGGTCGTCGGGTAGCACGTTGCGCACATCGACGCCCGCGGCGGCGCTGGATCCCGGGTCGGCGATGAGGTCGAGATCGCCGATGACGACCGTAGCCAGGTACGAGGCCATTGGCTGCTCCATCTCCCAGACCCAGGTGGACCACCCGAGATCGGTGATGGTCTCGGTGTGTACTCCATTGGCGGCAGCAGTCAGCGGATCGGGCACCGTGATCTTGAAGGTGTAGGTTGCCTTATCGCTGGGGTGATCGTTGACCGGCAGCCAGCTGCGCGCCCCGTCCGGCTCCGCTGCGACATATGCGGTCCCGTTGCTGTCGGTGAGCCATCCGATGTAGAATGGAAGAGCCTGGGAAAGGAGGGGCTCGGGTTGGCCGGAATAGGCAACTGCGACCGAGAACGCCTCACCCGCCGGTATGAACGTGCCTGCGTCGATGATCAGCTTGCCGTCCTGTCTCTCAAAGGTTGCTTGCTCGCCGTCGACCCGCACACCGGTTACCTCAAAACCGATGAAATCGAGACTGAACAGTTCGATCGGGAGTGTGGCCGCTGCATCGATCGTGACCAGAGCGTTGATCGTGTTGGGCTCCGGATCGAAGGTGATGTCGACGGTGTAGTGCTCCACGTCGTATCCACGGTTGCCGAGATCCGGGTAGCGGCTGTCCCCGCTGCCGAGCAACTCGGCGATCGGAGTTGGGTCGCCCACGGCTTTCGCCAGGGTGGTGGTCGTTGCAGCACCGGTGGATGTTGTCGCTCGCCCGGTGGTCGTCGTGGACGCAACGGAGGAATCACTCTCATTCGAGCTGCATGACGCCGCCAGCAGGAGAACGGTGATGACCAGGGTAAGGCGGCGCAACATCTGCCGGGCTCAGCTCTCCACTGCCCCGGCCACCGCGTCTCCCATCGCTGCGGTGCCGACAAACTCGCCTGCTGCTGCGATATCCCTGGTCCGCATCCCGGCGTCGAGCACCATGTCGACGGCTGTCTCGACTGCCCGGGCCTCCGCATCGAGGCCGAGAGAGTGCCGCAGCGCCATCGCTGCGGCCAGGATGGTCGCCAGCGGATTGGCCTGGTCCTTCCCGGCGATATCGGGGGCGGAGCCGTGGATCGGCTCGTATAGCCCCGGCTGATCTTCGCCAAGGGACGCCGATGGCAGCATCCCAAGGGAGCCAGGGAGCATCGACCCCTCGTCGGTGAGGATGTCACCAAAGAGATTGCCGGTGACTACGACGTCAAAATCGCGCGGCCGCGAGATGAGATGCATAGCCATGGCATCCACCAGTACCACCTCGTACTCGACGTCGGGAAACTCGTCCTCCATTATGCGTGCGGCGACACGACGCCAGAGGCGGGACACCTCGAGTACGTTCGCCTTGTCCACCGATGTCAGCTTGTTGCGGCGGTTCCGTGCCGCCGGCGCGGCCATCCGGACGATTCGCTCGATCTCGGGAACCGAATACTCCATGACGCTGGTGGCCACCATCCCGTCCTGACTCAGTGAAGACGGGCCGAAATAGATGCCTCCTGTGAGCTCGCGGAAGAACAGGATGTCCACGCCCTCAATGAGATCCCGCCGTAACGGCGACGCTGAAAGCAGCTGATGATGTGCCGTGATGGGACGGAGATTGGCAAACAGACCGAGTTTCTTGCGCAGCGACAGCAGTCCGGCTTCGGGCCGGGTCTTGGCATCGGGGTCGTCCCACTTCGGGCCGCCAACCGCACCAAGTATCACCGCGTCGGCAACCCGGCACGCTTCGAGTGTGGATGTGGGGAGTGGATCCCCGAAATCGTCGATGGCATTGCCGCCGATGGGGTGGTGATCAAACTCGAACTCATGACCGAAGCGGGAGGCAACCACACGCAGCACCTGATGGGCGACCGCGGTCACCTCTGGCCCGATCCCGTCCCCGGGAAGGAGTACGAACGATGCCTTCACTGGTCTCCCACCGGAATCTCTTCATCCGGCTGGCGCATTGCCCGGCGGTCCGTTACCGCCTTGTTGAGTGCCGATGTGAAGGCACGGGCCGAGCCCTCCACAACGTCGGTGGAGACGCCGCGACCCGAATAGGTGTTTGAGCCGACCTGGATGATCACGCTCACCTCCGCCATCGCATCCGCACCGGATGACAGCGGGCTCACCCGGTAGTCGAGCAGCACAGCCTCGACCTCGAAGATGTCGCGGAGAGCCGCAAAGGCTGCGTTGACCATGCCGTCGCCCTCGGCGCGCGCCTCGATCTGCTCGCCGTTGCGGCGCAGTGTCACGGTAGCTACAGGGGTTTCATAATTGCCGCCCGATACATGAATTCCGATGAGCTCGACGACATCGGGCGTCACCCCTGTCTTCTCCGAGACTATGGCCCGGATTCCCTCTTCGGAGATCTCTCCTTTGCGATCGGCCAGTTCTTTGAACCTGGCGAAAGCCGCTTTGAAATCGTCGTCCTCGAGGTGGATGCTCATCTTTGCCAGGGCATCGGCGAACGCAGCCCGCCCCGAGTGCTTGCCCAGAACGAGCGTGGACGCATGGCCTATCGAGGCCGGATCCATGATCTCGTACGTCTCCCGGTTGCGGAGAACACCGTGCTGGTGGATGCCCGATTCGTGGGCGAACGCATTCCTGCCGACGATCGCTTTGTTGTACTGGATCGGATAGCCGGTGAGGCGGGAAACGAGGCGTGAAGTCTCGAATATCTCGGTTGTGTCGGCGCCGACTTCGACTCCGAAGTAGTCCTCACGCGTCTTGACCGCCATGATGATCTCCTCGGTCGAGGTGTTGCCCGCTCGCTCTCCGAGACCATTGATCGCACCCTCGATCTGCCTGGCGCCTGCCTGAATCGCCGAAAGCGAGTTGGCGACCGCAAGACCCAGATCGTTGTGGCAATGAGTCGAGATGATGACGTCGTCGTTACCGCCCCGCACCTCGCTGAATACTCGCTCCATGAGTGCCACGAAGTCATGCGGGACGGCATAGCCGACGGTGTCGGGGATATTGATGGTGGTTGCCCCTGCCTCCACTGCCCGTCTACAGGTCTCTACGACGAAGTCGGGATGGGTGCGGGTGGCGTCCTGTGGGGAGAACTCGATGTCGTCGGCGTAGCGTTTCGCCCGTGTCACGGACTCGGTGATCGCCCTGAGGACATCGTCTTCTGACATACGCAGCATCTCTTCACGTTGGATCTGAGACGTCGAGATGAACACGTGGATTCGTTTGCGATCGGCGGTGCGCAGCGCGTCGGCGGCGATATCGATGTCGTCGGGGTGGGTGCGGGCAAGACTCGCAATCACCGGTCCCTTGACCTCGCTGGCGATGCGGGCTACCGCATCCCGGTCACCGGGCGACGATGCCGCAAAGCCGGCCTCGATCACGTCTACCTTGAGACGGGCCAGCTGGTGGGCGATCGCTACCTTGTCGTCTGGTGACAGTGCGATGCCAGGTGCTTGCTCCCCATCGCGCAGGGTCGTGTCGAAGATGATGAGTCTGTCGGAAAGAGCTGATGCCATTGTTGAATACTCCTGATTGTGCGGTTGTTCGGCTCGAGGGATGCCGGGTCAACCGCAACAGCGGCCGCCCGGCTATCTAAGCTCCAGGCCGGTCCTGGGGTAATCACAAGGAGCCATGATCACTGATCGTCCTCGGGGGTCTTGGCGACGAGGAACGGCATCATGTTGCGTAGGGTCTGGCCCACCTTCTCGACCGGATGCTCGGCGAGAGCCGCCCGGGCGGCAAGCAGGTTTGGGGTACCGGCGGCGACCTCAGCCATCCACTCCTTGGCGAATGCACCCGATTGGATCTCCCCGAGGATGTCACGCATGACAGAGCGAGTCTGCTCGGTGACGATCCGGGGCCCTCTAGAGATGTCGCCGTACTCGGCAGTGTCCGAAACGGAGAATCGCATCCACGACAGCCCGCCCTCGAACAGGAGGTCCACGATCAGCTTGAGCTCATGGAGCACCTCGAAGTAGGCCATTTCTGGCTCGTAGCCGGCGTCGGTGAGTGTCTCGAAAGCGGCGCGGATCATCTCGTCGATCCCACCGCAAAGGATGACCTGCTCTCCGAACAGATCGGTTTCGGTCTCTGCCTTGAATGTGGTCTCGATGACACCAGCGCGGGTGGCGCCGATGCCGTGAGCGTAAGACAGAGCCAGGTCCTTAGCGTTGCCGGTGGCGTCTTGGTGTACGGCGACGAGCGCAGGAACACCACTTCCGGACTCATACTGACGTCGGACGAGGTGACCGGGCCCCTTGGGGGCGACCATGGCGACGTCGACGGAGGCAGGGGGAGTCACGTAACCGAAATGGATGTTGAATCCGTGAGCAAAAAAGAGGGCATTGCCCTCGGCGAGGTTCGGCTCGATGGCCTCGGCGTAAAGGCTCTGCTGGTACTGGTCGGGGACAAGCACCATGATCAGGTCGCCCCACGCCGCAGCTTCGGCGGGCGTCACTACCCGGAGCCCGGCGTCGGACGCTGTTGACTCACGACGTGAGCCGGGGCGGAGCCCGACGGTGACATCGACGCCGGAATCCTTCAGGTTCAGCGCATGGGCGTGTCCCTGGCTCCCGAACCCGAGGACGGCCACTTTGCGGCCGGCTACCAATGCCGGGTTGGCGTCGTTCTCGTAGTACATCGTCGCGCTCATTGTCTTCCTCTCGATACGAGTGTGGTCTATGCCGTTCGCAACTGCGGGCGAAACCCGTTCTTGCTTTTGGGGTCACGGCCCAGAGCGATCCGACCCGATTTGACCAGGTCGACAATGCCATACGGCGCCATTAACTCCAAGAAATCACTCAACTTGCCTGGCTCACCCGAGAGTTCGAACGTGATCGTGTTCTTGCCAACATCGACTGCCCTGGCCTCGAAGATACGTGCCGCATCGAGGATCTCGCCGCGCCGTGATGGCTCGGCATTGATCCTGGCAAGCAAGACCTCGCGCTCCACCGCAGATCCCATCGGATGTTCTGTGACCTTGACTGTGTTCACCAGCTTGTAGAGCTGCTTGATTATCTGCTCCATCTCCGGACCGTCGACGACGACGGTCATCCGGGAGAGGCTGGCATCGGCGGTTGGCCCGACCGCAAGCGAGTGGATGTTGAATCCTCGTCTGGCGAACATCGAGGAGATACGCGCCAGGACGCCGGGTTTGTCCTCGACCAGGACGGTTATCACGTGCTGTGAGATGCTCCCTGGTCTCATGCCAAATCCTCCACCCGCTCAACCACGTCGTCGTTGGAGCCACCCGCCGGCACCATCGGGAAGACCATGGCATCGGGATCACACCTGAATTCGACTACGACCGGGCGGTCGTTGATCGAAAGCGCCTTCTCGATTGTCGGGGCCACATCTGACGGGTGATCCGCCCTGAGCCCTGCGCAGCCCATCGCTTCGGCCAGTCCAACGAAGTCGGGGAGACCACTGCTGAGGTCTGTAGCGCTGTAGCGCTCGTTGTAGAAGAGCCTCTGCCACTGTTTGACCATGCCAAGCCACTGGTTGTTGAGCACAAAGATCTTGACGTTGATCTTCTCGACTGCAGCCGTCACGAGCTCCTGCATCGTCATCTGGAAGGAGCCGTCGCCGTCGAAGGCAACGACCAGCTGGTCGGGTGCGCCTGCCTTTGCTCCAACCGCGGCAGGGATGGCGTAGCCCATCGTGCCGAGGCCGCCCGAGTTGATCCAGGTTCGAGGTCGTTCGAACCCCCAGAACTGCGATGCCCACATCTGATGCTGGCCGACGCCTGCGACCACGATTGCGTCACCACCGGTGATCCGGTGCAGCTCCTGGATCACATACTGCTGCTGGATGGGGCCATCGGGATCCTGGTCGTAGGCGAGCGGGTGCTCTTCCTGCCACGTATGGATCGTATCGAACCATTCGCGGCGTTCGGGAGCAGGCTTGGTGTCGAGCAGATGCTCCATGGCAAACACCAGTTGCTCGAGCACCGCCCCGGCATCGCCGACGATAGGAACGTCGGCGAATCTCACCTTGGAGATCTCGGCAGGGTCGACGTCGACGTGGATGACCTTGGCGTCGGGAGCGAAAGCATCGACCTTTCCGGTGACACGATCGTCGAACCGGGCTCCGATCGTCACCAGGAGGTCCGATCGTTGCATCGCCATGATGGCCGTGTAGGTGCCGTGCATGCCCGGCATGCCCAGCGCCAGAGGATGTGAATCGGGGATGCCGCCGCGGCCCATCAGCGTGGTAACCGTCGGCAGGTTCGCCACCTCTGCGAAGCGACGCAGCCGGTCGGCAGCGTTTGCCCGGATGATCCCGCCACCCGCATAGAGAACGGGTCGCTCGGATGCATTGATCATCTCGACGGCCGTCTGCACCTGCTTGGGGTGTCCTTTCACGCTCGGTTTGTAGCCCGGCAGGTTGATCTCACCCGGCCGGTGCCACGTCATGGTCTCGACCAGCAGGTCCTTGGGGATGTCGACGAGTACCGGTCCGGGACGGCCGGTGGCTGCGAGGTGGAAGGCCTCACGGATCACGTCCGGGATCTCGTTGACATCAGTGAGCAGGTAGTTGTGCTTGGTGCACGGCATCGAGATGCCCCAGGTGTGCGCTTCCTGAAAGGCATCCATCCCGATGCTGGTCTGAGCCACCTGGCCGGTTATCGCCACAACCGGGATCGAGTCCATATAGGCATCCTGGAGCGGTGTGATCAGGTTCGTGGCTGCCGGGCCCGAGGTGACCAGGGCAACGCCGACACGACCCGTGGCGTGAGCATATCCCGATGCCATGTGGCCGGCGCCTTGCTCATGGCGAACCAGGACGTGGCGGATCGGGCTGTCGAGCAGCGGGTCGTATGCCGGGAGGATCGCCCCACCGGGCATGCCAAAAACTATGTCTACGCCCTCGTGCTCGAGGGCTCGTATCAATGCCTGTGCTCCGGTGAGTGTTTCACTCATGTCGGTCTCCTGGGGCCGAGTGCCTGTCTCAGATATGAAAAAACCCTCCGGCTGGAGGGTGATCGGCGCATGTTGACGTCTGGCGACGTCTGCGCCTAGTGAATAAGTACGAGGGTGATGTGGCTGGTGTTTCTCATTGTTTTGATCCTACTGGTGAATGGCGAGTATGCCAGTCACAGTGACGGTGTCAAGTCGAATCGCTGTCGACCGCTAGCCTCGACCAGATATCGACACATCATTGCGAGGCCATGAGCAACTTCCACGGAGTCTGGATCACACTTCTCAGAGATGCTGTTGCCGCGGGCAGGGCCGCTATGCGAGAGTTCGATGGGCCTGAGATTCCGGCCGGCCTGCAACGGGTCGCCGCATACAGCGGCGGCAGCCTGCCTCCGCCGCTTGCGGCAAGTCTGCTGTCGGAGATCGACGCCAATGATTGGTTCCGGGGAAAGATCCTGGAAGTCTGGGACGGTCCCTCCGACACGGCTGCGAGCCTGTTCCTCGAGCGTCCGGAAGCCTGGTGGATCGACCTCGCCGCTGCGGCTGCAGATGCCGAGGCGAATCGTGGCGGAGCGCAACTGGCCGTTCTGAAGAAACAACTGGAGAAGGCCGAAGAGAAATCGCGGCGGGTGGCCGACAAGTTGGGCGACCAGAAGAGAGAGCTGGAGGCAGAGAAGCGACGAGCCAAGGAGCTGGTCGAGAGCGCCAGGACCGCCACCGCCGCAAGGTTCCAGGCTGAGGCGGATGAGCTGGCAACGGTTCGCGAGAGATCAGCCTCTCTGGCCGATCGGCTTGAACGGCTGGAGAAGGAGCATCGTGAGCTTCAGGACGCGTTCGTCAACCTGCGGCGCCGATTCGCCAGGGGCCGCAGGTTCCGTATCGACGCTCCTTCCGGTGACACAGCATCAGGCTCGTTGCCATCCGATCCGGTGAAGCTGGCGCGGCTGTTGGATCTGCAGACGGCGTCCTTTGGCCGGGCTCCGCAGGCGCCACCGCCCCGGGAGATCACGGTGGGGAAGACGCTTGCTCTCGCAGCCGGGGTGCGGCCAGACTCCGCCGACGCAATCCGGTGGTTGCTCAGCCTCGACGAGCCGGTGGTCGTCCTCGTCGACGGATACAACGCCCAGTTCCACATCGACAGGAGTGACTTCACCTCGGGCGCGGCGCGCAGCAACCTGGTTGGCGCTCTGTTGCGGATGCGCAAGGCCGGGGCGGTCAAGCACAGGATCGTTGCCGTGTTCGATTCGACCTTGCCAGGCGATCGGGTGGCCCGATCCGCGCTTGGTGGTGTCGAAGTGCGATTCGCCGAGCAGGATGTGATAGCCGACGAAGAGATCGTCGCCATGGTGGAGCATCTGGATCGGGTTGTTGTGATCTCGAGCGACCGGGAGGTCCGCGAAGGATCCGAGGACGGTGGTGCGGTTGTGCTCTGGTCGGAGGCCCTCGCCGAGTGGGTGAAACGGATGTAGCGACGGGCGGTCAGAGCACCAGTTCGGCGATGGTGCGCATCGTGCCGGGGTCGGTCGGCATGAGGGCAAGGGTGGTGACCGATGACTCTCGCCATGCGTCAAGACGATCACGGATCATCTCGCGAGTGCCAATCACGCTCAACTCGTCGACCAGGGCGTCGGGCACCGCCCTGATCGCTTCCATCTTCTTGTGCTCGAGGTAGAGATCCTGGATGGCAGTAGCGCTTTGCTCGTACCCGTAGCGACAAGCGAGATCGTTGTAGAAGTTGCGTCCCTTCGCACCCATACCCCCGATGTAGAGAGCCAGCATGGGTTTGATCCGGTTCCGTGCGGCTTCCAGATCGTCGGTTTCGATAGCCTGGACGGTGGCCACGGTGTCAAAGCGTGTCGCCTTGTCGGCGGCGTCGGCATTGACGAAGCCTGCGGCGAGGAGAGGGTCGTAGATCTCGCCTGCCCGGTCCGGTGAGTAGAAGATGGGGAGCCATCCATCTGCGATCTCGGCCGTCAGCGTTACGTTCTTTGGCCCGATGGCTGCCAGGTAGATCGGTACGTCATGAGTCGGATGGGTCATCAGACGCAGCGGCTTGCCGAGACCCGTGGCGTCGGGGCCGTGGTATGGGATCTGGTAGTGAGCGCCCTCGTGGGTCAGCTTGTGCTTGCGAGCGATTGCATCGCGCACGATCGAGACATACTCGCGGGTTTTACCGAGTGGCTTGCCGTATGCGACACCATGCCAGCCTTCCACCACCTGGGGGCCGGAGAGACCGAGACCGAGCAGGAAACGGCCGCCGCTCAGCTCGTTGAGCGTGACGGCGGTCATTGCCGTCATCGCCGGAGTCCTGGCGGGTATCTGCATGATGCCGGAGCCGACCTTGATCTTGCTGGTTCGGGCGGCGATCCAGGAGAGCACGGTGACGGCATCAGACCCCCAGGCTTCGGCTACCCAGACCGAGTCGTAGCCAAGCTTCTCCGCATCCTCGACGAAGGCGAGATCGGTGCCGGTGCCCCCAGCCCAATAGCCAAGATTGATGGCGAGCTTCACGGATCATCCTCTCTCGTTTGACCGGTCGAAAGCTAGCAGGGGTAGGTGTCGTCGATATGAAGCCGACGTCGGGGTACCGGCGTGCGGGCGAGGCCACAGAACGTGTCACACCTTGTGGATAAGTTGTAGTCAGGCTCCAAGGAGGCACGGAAGATGATCATCGACTGCGATACATGCGAACTACAGCGGACCACGGCATGTGATGAGTGCATTGTCCCGGTGTTGCTGAACCAGATGGCGGGCCCTTTCGATCTGGGCACCGATGAGGCGGCGGCATTGAGCAATCTCGCCGATGCGGGCTTGGTGACCCCGTTGCGTCTGGTGACGAACCGGGAGGCCAGCGCTACGGGCTAACGGACCGGCTGGCTAGATAGCGACATCGGCCGGTTCGAGAGCGACCGTGAGCCGCGGTAGGAAGAAGGCGACGAGCGGCCCGATGAGTGCAGCAAACGCGACCGTGCCGATCCCCACGGTGCCCCCGAGCAGCCAGCCGATGACGAGCACGCCGGCCTCGAGGCCCGCACGCACGACACCAATGTGCCATCCGCGCCTGGCCAGCCCGGTCATCAACCCGTCGCGCGGCCCGGGGCCCATCCCGGCGCCGATGTATAGGCCGGATGCGATACCTATCAGGATCACCCCTGCGATCAGAGCGCCCCAGCGCAGCGGAAGCGATGTGATTGTCTCCGGCAACAACTGGAGTGACCAATTGAGGACGTTGCCGATGATGGCGACGTTGAGGAGCGTGCCGAGCCCGAACCGCTCGCGCAATGGGATCCACAGCAGCAGGACGATGATTCCGGTCAGGATCACGATGGTGCCCATGGCAAATCCGGTTCGCAAAGCCAGCCCCTCGTGGAACACCTGCCAGGGGGAAAGGCCGAGTTCGGCACGAACCATCAACGCAATGCCAAAACCGAACAAGGCCAGGCCGGGGAGGAGCTGACCGATTCTTCTGCCAAAGCGGAGGCCGGGTAGTGGAAGCATCTGACATCCTCGAAGCGGTTGCGTGAGTGTATCCGGGTCAGATTGCCGGTGAGCAACGATAGGCTCCTGCTAGATGAAAGAGCAGCTGCGCCATATCGCAACTGATGCCGGATGCGTCGGGTTCGGCGTTGCCACCGCTGCCGAGTTTGCGGATGTTGCGGCAACACTGCGTGAGCGGGACGCCGCCGGTCTGTCCGGCCGCCGTCGCTTTACCTACAAGAATCCCGAGCAGGCAGCCGACGTTCGAAAATCGTTCCCATGGGGGCGGTCAATCATCGCTTTGTCGTGGGCGTACCTCCCGGAGGCGGGGTCACCGGGCCCGGCGAAGGGAGGAGAGGGTCGGGTTGCCCGGTTCGCAACCGCCGATCACTACGAGGGTCTCCGTGCGGCTGCCGCACAAGTGCAGGCTGTCCTCATCGAATCCGGTCATCACGCTGAGGTTCTCGTCGACAACGACAGGCTCGTCGATCGGGCAGCGGCGGTGCGTGCGGGGATTGTCTGGTGGGGCAAGAGCACGATGGCACTCGATACACGCCACGGGCCGTGGTTGCTGCTCGGGTCGATTGTCACAGACGCCGATTTCGAGCCCGACGTGCCGATGGTGCGGGACTGTGGGACATGCGATGCCTGCATCCCTGCCTGTCCCACCGACGCCATCATTGCCCCGGGAGTTCTCAATGCAAACCGCTGTCTTGCCCACTGGCTGCAAACCGCCGGGGTGTTTCCTCGAGAGCTGCGGGTACCGCTCGGCGATCGGGTGTACGGATGCGACGATTGCCTCGATGCCTGTCCGCCCGGTCACAAACAGCTGGAGACCCAACTGGTGATCCGTGGCAGAGTCGATCTGCTCGAACTGCTGGCCGCCGACGACGACACTTTGCTCGAGCGCTTCGACCATTTCTACCTGCCGGGCCGCCGCCCCCGAATTCTGCGGCGAAACGCAATACTCGCCCTCGGCAACAGCTGGCATGGCAAAGACGGTGGAGACGCCAGGTCGGCGGCTGTCGCCGTATTGGCCGGGTACCTGGCCGCATCAGAAGAGACCCTGCGCCTTCATGCCGCATGGGCACTGGGCCGGATGGGTGGTGACGATGCACGGCGTCACCTCGAGAGCCGGCGACCGTACGAGCAGGCGCCCGGGGTCCTCCTTGAGATCGATCGGGCGCTCGAGGTCTACGCTTCACCACGAGGCAACGACGGCCGATGAGAATCTGGAAAGCAGAGAGGAAGTGCCCGCGTTGGTAGCTGTCTACGCAATAGCCACACTTCTCGGTGTGATCGGGATCATCGTATGGGTGATCCTCGGCATGGTCGCTGCGGCCGTTCCGGGCAAAGAGGCACTGGACCCGGAAACTCGTTTTGGTGTCACCGGCCGGGACGTCGTTGCCGGGTTGGCCGGCATCGGGCTTGGTGGCATGTCCGCTTCCTATGGCGGAGCCGGGACGCTGCTTGCTGTGCTCGGTGCTCTTGCCGGTGGGGTGGCGACAGTCGTCGTCGGCCGGTATCTCGGTGTCGAGGAAGATTCGGACGGGGACGCGGCTTGATCCGGATCATCTCCGACGTTCATGGCGCCACCACCGCTCTGCGCCGCGTGGTTTCCGAGCCCGGGACGCTGCTCATCCTTGGCGATCTGATCAACTTCATCGATTACCGCGACCAAACCGGGATCGTCAGCGAGGTCGCCGGGATTGGCTTCGTTTCCGATGTGGTCCGTCTCCGTTCGATAGGCGACTACACAGGTGCCGGTGAATTGTGGCGCAACTATTCGCGGGGGCGGGAGGAGGAATTCCGGGCCCGATACTCCGAGGCAATCACCGCGGCATACGCCGAGATCTGCGCTCCGTTACACGCTACCGATGGCTACGTGACCTACGGGAATGTCGACAACCCGGCTGTGATGCAACGGTTCCTACCACCGTCGATGCGCTTCATCGAGGCCGATCGCATCGAGCTCGACGGCGAAGTCTTCGGGATTGTGGGCGGCGGTGTCACGACCATCAACTCACCGGGCGAGATCAGCGACGAGACGATGAGACAGCGCCTCGATGCAATCGGCCATGTCGACGTGCTTTGCACCCACGTCGCCCCTGCGGTCCGGCCGCTGGCCGCCGATGTCGTGGGCGGCCGCGCCAAGGGATCTTTGCCGGTCAAGGAATACATAATGCGACATCAGCCACGGCTCCACTACTTCGGTGACATCCATCAGCCACAGGCCGTGTCCTGGCGGATCGGGGACACCACCTGCATCAACGTCGGTTACTTCCGCGCAACCGGCAGGGTTCAGGTACACGATGCGGGTTGATCTCGAGGACCTGGCTGCCGGGTACGAGCACCGTCCTACATCAGCGTCGGGTGTTGCCAGGGCCAGACGTGCGGCTGTGTCCGCAGAGCTGGGGCCGGGGCGGGTCGCCATTGATATCGGCGGTGGCCGGGGTGGGCATGCCGCCGCCTGGGTCGACACCGGGGCAGTAGCTCTGGTAGTCGATCCGTCGGCGGCGATGACCAGCGAAGCCGCCGGGAAGCCCGGGGTTGTGGCAATCCGGGCAACGGCGCAGGATCTTCCGATCAAAACCGGGATCGCGTCACTTGCCTACTTCCACCTCTCGATTCACTACGGCGATTGGCGGCTAGCGGTCGATGAGGCACTCCGGGTATTGCACCCGGGAGGGGAGTGCTGGATCTGGACAATGGGAGAAGACCACCATCGTGCCTCATTTCTGACCAGATGGTTCCCGTCGGTGGGTGACATCGATGCCGCTCGCTTCCCACCTCCGCAGGACGTTGCAGCGTATCTGGGTCAGCGCGGCACGGTGGTGACGACAGGACGCGAGGTGGAGCACAGGGAGATGTCCGCCGGATCGTGGCGTAGTGCGGCCAAGGCTCGTTTCGTGAGCACCCTCCAATTGATTTCTAAAGATGAACTCCGCTCAGGTCTGATAGCGTTCGATGACACTCATCCGGATCCGGGCGAGATAGTCGACTATGTGCTGACGTTCGACTGGATACGTGCGAGGCGTTGAACAACTATGCTTGCAATAGTAAGCGTTATGGCGACTACGCTTGCAATTGCGAGCACCGGAAGGATTGATCTATGACTATGGAAGGCACGGTCCAGAGCATCGAAGTCTCGGCCGATGTCCAGACGATCTACGAGGTCGCCCTCGACCTGGAGGCGTACCCGGATTGGGCAACGGGGGTCAAGGAAGTCGAGATCGAGGAGGAGGACGAGCACGGTCGTCCCATACGGGTGTCATTCGTCGCAGACGCCATGATCAAGGAGATCTCGTACACCCTCCACTACGCCTATGAGCTCGAGGACGGGTTCTCCTGGACCGCCGAACCGGGCAAGGACATCAAGGCCATGGATGGCAGCTACCGGTTCCACCCTCTCGAAGAGGGCGGCACAGAGGTTCTGTATGCGCTCAAAGTCGATCCGGCATTCACCGTCCCCGGCTTCTTGCGTCGCCAGGCCGAGAAACAGATAGTCAGCAACGCACTGCGCGGGTTGAAGAAACGGGCCGAAGCCCTGTGATCAGATTGAGTCGCCTGTGCGTGTACTGCTCGTAACGGGCAAGGGCGGAGTCGGAAAGACAACGGTTTCGGCTGCTACTGCGGTGCGTGCCGCCGACATGGGCTATCGCACGCTGGTGATGTCCACAGATCCCGCCCACTCGTTGTCGGATGCTTTCCAGCTCGACTTCGACGACGCTCCCACCCAGGTGACACCACTGCTCGCCGCTCAGCAGATCAACTCGCAGCAGCGACTGGAGGAATCCTGGGGTGAAGTGCGCGACGCCCTTACCGAGCTCTTCGACTGGTCCGGTCTCAAAGGTATCGAAGCCGAGGAACTGACTGTGTTCCCGGGAATGGATGAGATATTCTCCCTCGTCACAGTCAGGGACCATGTCCGGTCCGGTGAGTACGACGCAATAGTGGTCGACTGTGCGCCGACAGCGGAAACCCTGCGTCTGCTCAGCCTCCCGGAAGTCCTCTCGTGGTACATGGAAAAGATGTTCCCGATCGGGCGACGAGTCGCCAAGGTGGTCCGGCCCATGCTGTCCAAGGTGACATCCATGCCGGTCGCAAACGACAAGGTCTTTGAGGCAATCCAGCGTTTCTACGACCGATTGGACGGCATACGGGAGATCCTCAGTGATCCCGAGATAACAAGCGCCCGTTTGGTGATGAACCCGGAGAGAATGGTCATCGCAGAAGCTCGTCGCACCTACACCTACCTGGGCCTCTTTGGCTACGCAGTCGACGCTGCCATCGTCAACCGGGTGTTGCCGGAGGTTGTCGGGGATGGGTATTTCGCCAAATGGCTCGAGATCCAAAAGGAGCACCTTGCCGCGGTGGAGGAGGGATTTGCTGATGTCGATATCCGGCACCTGCCTCTGTTCGACGAGGAGATGATTGGTATCGACCTGTTGCGGATTCTCGGTGAGACGCTCTACGGGGAGGATGATCCGTTGGACCGGCTCTCGGAAGGCCGCCCGTTCCGTGTCGAGGAGGTCAACGAGGACGTTGTGCTTGTGATTGGGGTACCACTTGCGGAAAAGGCGGAAGTGGACGTCGTCCGGCACGGCAACGAGATGGTTGTGACGGTCGGTCCCTATCGCAGGGCAATCGTCCTGCCCGACTCCCTGGCACGGCGCCATGTCCGCAGGGCACAACTCATCGAAGGCGAGCTGCGGGTCACCTTCAGCCTTGAAGTCTGAGCTCATGCGACGTCACTACCCTGGATAGGCCAAACAATGGGGCAACAGATGGATGAGGATCGGGATTACCGGGCCGCCCTGGCCATGGGGCTACGTCGGGCGACGTTGCACTGGATACGTGCAGGATACGAAGTCGTTGCCGGAGTCGGTGCGCTGCTCAGCGAGATCACCGAGGCTCGCAACTCTGATCATGAACCGGGCGACACCCGTCAGGATGACGAAGGGCCCGTTCACATCGAACTCGACTGAGAGGAACGGCAGTGGTCGCAACTGTGGGAATCGATCTGGGCGGCACCAAGCTCCAGGCGGTCCGGGTACAAGATGGCGAGGTAGTCGCCCGTGAGCTCTTCGCCACCCCGGACGAGGAGTTTGTGGAGTCGGCCGTTGCTGCCATTCGTGAGATGTGGACGGACGATGTTGTCGCGGTTGGCGCCGGTATCGCCGGGTTGGTGCGGTATCCGGAGGGTGTCTTTGTCTGGGGCCCTCACGTGTCCGGAACGAACATACCGATACGAGAGATCCTCGAAGAGGAATTCGGAGTGCCCGCCGCCGTCGACAACGATGCCAACACAGCGGCTCTTGCCGAATTGCACTCCGGCGCCGCGGTCGGGCGGAGCCATGCGCTCCTCATCACGCTGGGAACTGGAATCGGCGGGGCGGTCATCGCCGATGGCGAGGTTTACCGCGGCTCGTCGTTTGCCGGCGAGTGGGGTCACATGCTCTACGCGGCCAATGGGCTGCAATGTGACTGTGGCAAACGTGGCTGCTGGGAGACCGTCGCTTCGGGACCGGCACTCGCCAGACTTGGACGGGAGTTCCACTCGCTCAACCCTGATGGTCATCTCGCCAGGGTCCTGGAAAGTGAGGACTTCAGCGCCGAGACGCTGACCGCGGCTGCGGATGCCGGCGACGAGACGGCGCGCGGCCTTGTCAGCCAGGTGGGAGCTGCGCTCGGCCACGGTCTGTGCAGCCTGATCGCTGTGTTTGATCCTGAGCTGATCGTTGTAGGCGGCGGCCTGGGATCGGTAGGCGAGTCGCTGCTGGGGCCCGCCCGCAGGGTGGCAGCAGATGCGCTCCACGGAGGAGCATATCGACCGTTGCCGCCGATCGTGGTTGCCGAGCTCGGTCCCGAGGCGAACGCCATAGGAGCCGCATTGCTGGCAGCGAGAGAACTTGTCTGAGATGGAAGGTGAGGTTGTCGCCATGCCGGATCGCGAGCCAGAGCGGCCCGAGGTTGTCGAAAGCTCCCTTGCCATCGTGCAACACCCGCTCGACACATCGGACCCGGTCCCGGTCAGGAGCCGTCAGGAGATCCTCAGGGAAGCGGTGTTGCTCGTACCCAACCTCGCCAAGCTGCTGTTCCGGCTTCTGAAGGACCGGCGGGTCCCGCTGCGTCGGCGGTTGGCGATGGGTGCCGTCGGTTTGTATGTCGCATCGCCCATCGACCTCATCCCCGATGCGATCCCTGTTGTTGGAGGCGTCGACGATCTGCTGCTTCTGGCGTTCGCTGTTGACTATCTGATCGATGCGACGCCGGAAGAGGTAGTCGCCGAGTACTGGGACGGGTCTGAGGACGGTCTGGAAGTGGTGCGTGGGATTGCAGCCTGGGGCGTCGAAATGCTGCCGGCCCGGCTGCGTCGTCTCATCGGTCGCCTATGAGCGCCGTAGAACCCAGGCACCTGCAGCTCGAGTTTGCCTGTGAACGCCGTAGAACCCAGGCAGCTGGAGCTTGAGTTTGCCTGAGCAACGCTCAGGCAAACTCAGACGTCATCATGGGGGTGACGCCACCCCCATGATGACGCAGCTACCCTCCACGCGTATGGACTTTCGTAGAATCAACAACCTTCCTCCTTACGTCTTCGCTGAGGTGAACCAGCTCAAGCAGGAATCGAGGCGTGCCGGTGAGGACATCGTCGATCTAGGGTTCGGCAATCCCGACATTCCGTCACCGGGATTTGTCGTCGACAAGCTCGCCGAGGCCGCCCACAACGAGCGCAATCACCGCTATTCGGCATCACGCGGCATCCCCAACCTGAGGAAGGCCATCGCCGATCGCTACCAGAGACGTTTTGGCGTCGAGCTCGACCCTGAGACCGAGGCGATCAACACCATTGGCGCCAAAGAGGGGCTCTCCCATCTGCTGTGGACACTGGTCCAGCCCGGTGACGTCGCTCTGGTCCCTGAACCGTCATATCCGATTCACATATACGCACCGGCGCTCGCCGGTGCCGAGGTGCGCCGGGTGCCGGTGCTGCACCGTACCGACTATTTCGAGCACCTCCACGAAGCGTTCCTCGACTCGTGGCCACGTCCCCGGGTGATCATCACATCCTTCCCGCACAATCCGACCACAAAGACAGTGGGTATGGAGTTCTGGCAGCGGCTCGTCGGATTCGCCCGTGAGAACGAGGTGATGCTGGTGCACGATTTTGCATACGCCGACATAACCTTCGACGGCTATGAAGCCCCGAGCATGCTCCAGGTGCCGGGAGCGAAAGAGGTCGGCGTCGAGTTGTACACACTCACCAAGGGTCATTCAATGGCAGGCTGGCGGGTCGGATTCGTTGTCGGAAACCCCGAGATGGTCGCCGCACTCGCCAAGCTCAAGTCGTATCTCGATTACGGCACTTTCCAACCCATCCAGATTGCGTCGATTCTCGCCCTCAACGAGGGCGACGAGCATGTCCTCGAGGTTCGGGAGATCTACAAGAAGCGGCGTGACATCCTGGTCGATGGGCTGAATCGTGCCGGCTGGCCGATAGAGAAGCCGCTCGGGACCATGTTCGTGTGGGCCCAGATCCCCGAGGAGTACTCGGAGATGAAGTCGCTCGATTTTACGATTCATCTGCTTCGCGAAGCGAAGGTGGCAGTTAGTCCCGGCATCGGGTTCGGGCCGAGCGGCGAGGGCTATGTACGGTTCGCCCTCGTCGAGAATGAGCACAGAACGGGCCAGGCGGTGCGGGGCATCCGCAAGGCTCTCGACCGCCTGTCTCCGCTGGCGTAATGCCATTCGCCGACGGCATCGCCGACTTCCGATCCGACACGGTCAGTCGCCCGACGGCGGCTATGCGCACAGCTATGGCCGGCGCCGAGGTTGGCGACGACGTTTACGGCGAGGACCCAACCGTCAATGCCCTCGAATCTGAGGTTGCTGGTCTACTCGGCAAGGAGGCAGCGCTGTTCACACCCTCCGGGACGATGGCCAACCAGCTGGCGATCGGCGCACAAACCAACCCGGGCGAAGAGGTCATCTGCGTCGAGACCGCACATGTCCGCAACTACGAGCACGGTGGTGCATCTGCGAACTTCGGAGTCACGTTCCGCACGGTGCCGGGCCCCAACGGCGAAATGTCTCGCGACGCTATCGAACGGGCGGCAGCCGGCACGGCTTATCACCTCCCGCGCGTGAGCCTCCTTGCGTGGGAAAACACCCACAACGTCTCGGGTGGGACTGTTGTGCCGCAGGAAGTGATCAGCGTCGGTTCGGAATTTGCCAGGGAGATCGGTTTGCGGGTTCACATCGACGGAGCCAGGCTGTGGAATGCAGCTATTGCATCAGGCGTCCCCGTGGCAGAGATCGTGGCTCCCGCCGACAGCGTCATGTTCTGCTTTTCGAAAGGTCTCGGAGCGCCGGTCGGCTCGATCCTGGTCGGTGATGGTGCCTTCATCGCAGAGGCTCGTTGGATTCGCAGCCGGCTTGGCGGGAGCATGCGCCAGGTAGGTGTGCTGGCGGCCGCCGCCAGGGTGGCTCTCGACGGCAGAGAGCGACTTGCCGAGGATCATGCCAACGCCCGGCGGCTCGCCGGGGGACTGGCAGCCCAATTCCCCGGGGCGGTTGATCCGGGTGCCGTGGCCACCAACATGGTCGTTGTTCGAGAGAACGGTTTACCTGTGTCGGCCGACGTCCTGATCGATGAACTGGGCAAGGTGGGTGTGAGGACGGCTCTGATCACTCCCGGAGTGATCCGTTTTTGCACTCACCACAACATCGATGCCGCCGATGTCGATCGGGTGCTGGCGGTCACGGGCTCGCTGGCAGGCTGATCGCGCTTCCAAGGCACAAGACCCGTAACGGTTTGGTGGCTCGACGAGTCAGAAACCCGATGCAATACGCCGTACTCTTCCCAGGACAAGGCAGCCAACATGTCGGCATGGGCGCCGACATGTTCGACGCCCGGCCCGATCTGCTCGGTTCCGCAGCCAACGAGGTGCTCGGATGGTCGCTACGCGATGTCTGTATGAACGGGCCCGATGAGGAGTTGGTTCGCACAGATCGGGCACAGTCGGCGCTGTACGGGGTCTCATACGCCCTGTGGGAGGCGTTCGCCGTCCGGGTAGGCACGCCACCGGTCGCCGCGGCCGGGCACTCAGTTGGGGAGTACACGGCCCTAGCAGCGGCGCGGGCACTCGACTATCTCGACGGGTTGCGTCTCGTCGCTGCCCGGGGGGCCGCGATGGCCAGAGCGACTGCACAGGCGGCAGGGACGATGGCCGCGGTCATTGGAGCGGAGGTCGACGCACTCGAGGCCGTTCTGGCCGGGTTGCGAGAGGACGGAGATGAGATCTGGGTTGCCAACATCAACGCACCGGGTCAGGTGGTTGTTGGTGGTTCGGTGAGCTCGGTGGCCCGACTCGGCGAGAACGCCAGGGAATACGGGCTGCGCCGGGTGATCCCGATCAATGTCGCCGGGGCGTTTCACACACCGATGATGGGTACCGCCCGCGACGAGCTCGACGTTGCTCTCGCGAATGCCGAGTTCTACCCCGGTGATTTCCCGGTATGGTCAAACCTTGAGGCGGCGCCCACTTCCGACCCTGCTGCTGCTCTCTCAGGACAGCTCACCGGCAAGGTTCGGTTTTCGGAATCGCTAGTGACCATGAGCTCGGCCGGAGTCGAGGCCTTTGTCCATATCGGACCGGGTGATGTGACCGCGGGCCTGGCAAAACGCACGGTTAAGGACGCCGTGGTCATTACTGTGTCGGCGCTCGATCACATCGATGCGGCGGTAGACCAGCTGACCGCGGGATGAAATCGGAAGGGAGCTCGATGCGACACGCGGCCATCATCGGCTGGGGCGAATACACGCCCCCGGCTGTGCTGAGCAACGAAGATCTGGCGTCGGTTATCGAAACAAGCGACGACTGGATCACGACACGCTCAGGCATCAAGGAACGGCGTATCAGCCATGTGACCACTGCCGAGATGGCGACGGCTGCGGCGCGCAAGGCGCTTGCGGCGGCCGATCTCGACGCCGCGGACATGGATCTGATCGTCGTGGCCACCTGTAGCCCGGACCGTGCCGTGCCTTCGGTTGCCGCATACGTGCAACGAAAGTTGGGCGGCCTGGGCGCCACCATGGACCTGAATGCGGCGTGCAGCGGCTTCATCTACTCGCTGAGTGTGGCCAACGGGATGATTGCGGCGGGCACGATCAACCGGGCACTTGTCATTGGTGCTGAGCGACTCTCTTCGTTTCTCGATCTGAACGATCGCACCACGGCCGTGCTGTTTGGTGACGGTGCGGGCGCAGTAGTCGTCGACGCCACTGAAGGGCCGGAAGGCCTGCTGTCCTCGAACCTCCATTCTGATGGCTCGCTCACCGAGATCCTGACCATACGCGGGTCCGGTACCGAAGTCATCTTCGATTCCTCGGTGCCGACGACGGTCGAAATGGAGGGCCGCGAAGTCTTCCGTCATGCGGTCACCCGTATGGGGGAGGGAGCTGTGGTTGCCCTCGAGAATGCCGGTGTCGGCATCGGCGACATCGACGTCTTGATCTCACACCAGGCCAACATCAGGATCATCGATGCGATGGCCAGGCGTCTCAAGGTGGACTCGGACCATGTCTACACGAACATTCACGCCTACGGGAACACGTCTGCGGCCAGCATCCCGATCGCGCTCTCCGAGGCGCTTGACCAGGGAGTCATCAAGCCGGGCGACCTGGTCGCCATGGTTGCATTCGGCGGAGGCCTCACCTGGGGCGCCGCCGTGATTCGCTGGGGAGGGCGCACCGAGCGGCTCGGTGAGGCGGATTCCGGTATTCCCGGGACGGACAAGACCGGTCTGGAGCTGTTGGCGGCGCGGGTGCAGGGTCTGGGGATCGAATGAGCCAGCTCACTACGCACGTGGCGCTGGTAACCGGCGGCTCGCGGGGCATCGGGCGTGCCGTCGCAGTGCGGCTGGCAGGCGCGGGTCACCAGGTTGCGGTCAACTATGTCGCCAACGAGGCGGCGGCTGCCGACACCGTTGCGGCCATCGAGGCTGCGGGCGGCACCGCCATCTCCGTCCAGGGCGATGTCGGCGACGAAGGGTCCGTGGCGGCACTCATCGAGCAGGTTGCCGACCAGTTCGGCCCGGTCGAAATCCTGGTGAACAATGCCGGGATCACCCGCGACGATCTGCTGATGCGGATGAAGGCTGATGCGTGGGACGCCGTCATCGAGACGAATCTCAAGTCGGTCTACTTGTGCAGCAAAGCTGTGCTGCGGGGCATGCTCCGGGCAAAGTGGGGGAGAATCATCAACATCTC
>Ga0307423_1000342_pt1 | contig 31559 bp, 24 predicted proteins | sample SalMarWE160310MG_FD_202154 | JGI IMG/M metagenome (GOLD analysis project Ga0307423, IMG submission 202154) | Salt marsh sediment microbial communities from the Plum Island Ecosystem LTER, Massachusetts, United States - WE1603-10 | ecosystem: Environmental > Aquatic > Marine > Intertidal zone >... | reverse complement strand
ACGCTTGGTTTCCTCCCTCGCAGCGGGTTCCGATCTGCCGGGGTTGGTGCATATCTGCCCGTAGCTCAGGTGTCAATGGGATCGGAGCGGATCTCGTGGAGCAAGTGGCTAGCGGGGTTCCCGGCGCGAAGATCCGCCGATCACGCTCCTCACTCACCTGATTGACAGCTGCCGGGCGCTGTGGAGACTCGCGAGCATGTTCTACGGCTGGCGGATCGTGACGGCCACCTTCGTGACGAACTTCATCGCGGTCGGATTGGTCTTCTACTCGTACGGTGTCTTCTTCAGGGCGCTGATCGGCGCAGCGTTCGGGAGGTACCGGTTCGGCCGGATGATCGGCCTGATGAACCCGGTGATGCTCCCGATCCGGGTGCTCGGCATCCCCTACGCGGGCTGGATCTTCGACCGCACCGGCAGCTACCAGATCGCCTTCCTGACCTTCATCGGCCTCTGCGCCGTATCGATCCTGGTGCTCGCCTTCCTGCGTCTTCCCGAGGTCGAGCCCGGGACCGAGTCCACCCGCGCCACCGGCGCCAGCATGCTGGGCTCATAATGGGTAGGGAGTTCACTCCGTTCGAGGTGGGTGAGCGCTTCCGCATCTCTCCTCCGGGAACCCCCAAATCTCGTGATGCGCGCATCGACTTGGTGATGGCTCCCGGTGCCTTCGGGTCCGGAGAGCATGAGACCTCCGCCAGCTGTCTGGAGCTCCTGGAGGAGCTGCCGGATCCGGGGGGAGCGCGTGTTCTGGACCTGGGAAGCGGCACCGGGATCCTGGCCATCGCCGCTCTCGAGCTGGGGGCCCGGAGCGCGCTGTGCGTGGACGTCGACCCCGTGGCGGTGCGCACCTGCCAGCGCAACTGCGAGCTCAACGGGGTCGCCGACCGGGTCGCGCACCTCTGCGGCACCATCGACGAGGTCGCGGCAGAGCAGTTCGAGGTGGTCCTGGCCAACATCTACGGGGACATCCTGCTCCGGGTGGCCGAAGCGCTGGTCGCCAGGACCCGGCCCGGCGGGGCGCTGCTGCTCTCGGGGATTCTCCACGAGGACGACTTCGAGGTGCGCAAACGCTACCAGGAGTTGGGCTGCGCCGTGCTCCGCAATCGACCGCTCGAGGAGTTCACCACCGTGCTGCTGAGAAGAGGACAGCCCTAGCGTCGAGGGCGAGCAGAACGGCATCTCACGGCTCTCTCCGCCCCCCAAATCTCCGGCCCCAGCGCAGGAAGGGGCTCGCCGAGTCGGTTGCACGAGGTCATGTAACCTCCTAACTTAAGCGGCCGCTCGAGTACCGAGCGAAGCGAGAAAGGCGATACCCCCATGTTTGAGACAGTCAAAACCGCTCCTGCCGACCCCATCCTCGGTCTCACCGAGGCGTTCAACCAGGACCCCAACCCCGACAAGATCAACCTCTCGGTCGGCGTGTACAAGGATGGGAGTGGCAAGACGCCCGTGCTGGCTACGGTCAAGGAGGCCGAGCGGCGGCTGCTCGAGGGCGAGACAACCAAGTCGTATCTGCCGATGCCCGGCGATCCGACCTACGGATCCCTGGTGCAGAAGCTGATGTTCGGCGATGACCACGCCATCGTCACCGACGGGCGCGGCGCCACGGCGCACTGCCCTGGCGGGACGGGCGCCCTGCGCGTCGCCGGCGACTACCTGCACAAGCTGCATCCGGGCTCCGCCATCTGGCTCAGCGACCCGACCTGGGCGAATCATCCCACCATCTTCAAAGCCGCGGGCCTCGAGGTCAAGACCTACGCCTATCGCGACGCGGCCACCAATGGGCTCGACTTCAACGCAATGCTCGAGTCGCTCGAGAAGGTTCCGGCTGGGGACGTGGTGCTGCTGCACGGCTGCTGCCACAACCCGACGGGCATCGACCCGACCGTCGAGCAGTGGACGCAGGTCGGGGATCTGCTCCGCAGCCGCGGCGTGTTGCCGCTCGTGGACTTCGCCTATCAGGGCCTGGCCGACGGCATCGAGGTAGACGCCGCAGGGCTGCGCGCGCTCTCCGAGCAGGTCGACCAGATGCTGGTCTCCTCCAGCTTCTCCAAGAACTTCGGCCTCTACCGCGAGCGGACCGGCGCCCTGACCATCGTCGGCTCGACGGCCGAGCAGGCCAAGACGGTGATGAGTCAGCTGAAGCTGGTGATCCGCGCCAACTACTCGAACCCCCCGGCCCATGGCGGTGGGATCGTCATGACCGTCCTGCAGGACCCCGAGTTGCGCGCCAAGTGGGAGATCGAGGTCACCGAGATCCGCGATCGCATCAACGGCATGCGTCGCCTCTTCGTCGATACGCTCAAGGCCAAGGGAGTCGCTCGCGACTTCTCGTTCATCATCCAGCAGCGCGGCATGTTCAGCTTCTCGGGCTTGACGAAGGAGCAGGTCGAGGAGCTGCGGGAGAAGTACGCGATCTACATCGTCGGCTCCGGTCGCATCAACGTCGCAGGGATGACCGAGGCGAACATGGACCGGCTCTGCGATGCCATCGCCTCCGTGCTCTGACCCCGCAGGGGCGCGCCGAAACGCACTGATCCGGGTCGATGGCCCAAGCCCGCCAGGTTCGCGCCGGTCTGGGCGGCGGGCTACCGCATGGGGACCGTGGGGCCCCCTCGCCTTGGGGCCGGGAAGAAGGTCATGAGGAGCTATCGCTTCATCCAGGTGGACGTCTTCACCCAGCGGCCCTTCGGTGGCAATCCCCTGGCTGTCTTCCACCAGGCCGAGGGGCTGACCGACGAGGAGATGCAGCAGCTGGCGATGGAGATGAATCTCTCCGAGACGACCTTCGTGCTGCCATCCCGCGCGCCGGGAGCCGATTTCAAGGTCCGCATCTTCACTCCCACCAGCGAGCTGCCCTTCGCCGGTCATCCGGTGGTCGGCACCCACTGGGCCCTGGCTCGGCTGGGACGCGTCGAGCTGCGCGAGCCCGTCACGAAGGTGTGCTTCGAGCTGGGGGTGGGAGTGCTCCCCGCCGACCTGCACGTGGCCGGCGGTCGGGTGGAGCGGGTGGTGATGACCCAGGATCGCCCGAGCTTCCAAGCCACGCTGGAGGACGTCGGCGAGCTGGCCGCGGGTCTGGGCCTGCCTCCCGAGGCGATCACCGAGACGGGCCTGCCGGTGCAGATCGTCTCCACGGGGATCCCTCAGATGATGGTGCCGGCGCGCGGCCTGGCCGAGGTGCAGCGGCTGGCCGCCGATCGACTCGACGTCGCCACCCTGACTCGGGTCTGCCGCGCCGCCCGCACCGACTGCGTGATGGTCTTCTGCCTGGAGACGGAGAGCTCCGAGGCCACGGTCCACACCCGCATGTTCGCACCGTCGCTGGGAGTGCCGGAGGACCCCGCCACCGGCAGCGCCAACGGTGCGCTGGGCGCCTACCTGGTCCGCCATCGGGCGGTCCCGGTGACCGAGCCGACCACCTACATCACCAGCGAGCAGGGCCTGGAGCTGGGGAGACCCAGCACCTTGTACGTGGAGGTGGACAGCCGGGGCGAGGAGGTCGCCGCCGTCCGGGTCGGGGGGCAGGTCGTCGCGATCGCCGAAGGGGAGGTGCGGTTCTAGCCTGCTGTTACCCTAGCCCCCGCCGAGCTGCAGGGAGAGCCGCCGATGGAGACGAAGCCGCAGACGAAGGGGGCGACCGAAGAGGTACAGGCGAGGCTCGCGGCGCGCTGGGAAGGGCGGGATCCCTTCGAGCTGGCCAACCGGGCGACCGCGCAGCTGATGGATTCGGCTAGCGACTGGAATCCGCCGCCGGGTGTCGAGCTCGAGCAGTCCCCGGTTCGCCTCAGCGTGGGGATTCCGGATGCGGTGACGCTCCCGCGCGAGGAGCTCCTCGCGGCGCTCCAACGCGCCATGGCGGCGCCCCGCGACCGGCCGCTCCGCTACCACTTCGGTTCGGGCTTCGAGCCGCTGCGCGAGCAGCTGGCGTCGCGCTACACGCGCGATCGCGGCCTGCCCGTCGACCTCGACTGGTTCCGCCTCAGCAACGGCTCGTCCGGTGGCATCGACTTGATATGTCGGACACTGATCGAGCCCGGTGACGTCATCGTCGCCGAGGAGCCCTCCTATATGGGCACCCTCCACAACTTCCGGGGACTGGAGGCCGAGATCCGTTCCGTCCCCATGGACGAGGAGGGGATGCGGGCCGACGAGCTCGAGAAGGTGCTGCGAGAGGTCGCGGAAGCGGGAAGGCGCGTCAAGCTCATCTACACCATCTCGAGCTTCCAGAACCCCACCGGTGTCTCGATCTCGGAGGCCCGTCGGCGCGAGCTGCTCCGGGTTGCCTCGGACCACGATGCGCTGATCCTCGAGGACGACGCCTACGCAGAGCTCTACTTCGGCGATCCGCCGCCGCAATCCTTGTTCGCCATGAGCGGTGGACGCGGTGTGATCTCCGTCGGCACCTTCTCGAAGATTCTGGCGACGGGTCTGCGGGTGGGCTGGATTCACGCGCGCCCCGAGTGGATCGAGTTCTTCGGGCGAATGCGCTTCGACATGGGACAGAGCGTGCTGATCCACCGCATGCTCGCGGAGTACATCGAGGGAGGGCGGCTCGACGCGCACGTGGAGGTGATGCGCGCGCTCTACGCGGACAAGGCTCGGCTGCTGTGCAGCTCCCTCGAGGAGTTCGCGGGCGACTTCCTTCGATTCACACCCCCCGGGGGTGGCTTCTACCTGTGGGTCGAGCTGCTGGAGGGATTGACCGCGGATGCGCTGTGGCGCGCCGGCGCCGAGGAAGGCGTCTGGTTTCCGGCGGGGCCGTCCTTCTTCCCCGATCGCGTCGATCGGCAGGGCGAGCACATCCGCCTGGCCTTTCCCTGGATCTCGACCGAGGAGCTCCGCGAGGGAGCCAGACGGATCGGCCTGGCCTGCCAGCGACTCGCCCGGGAGGGCGCGGCGAGGTGAGAATGACCGGGGGGCAGGCGCTGGTCCAGCAGCTGCTCCGCCACGGCATCGACACCCTCTTCGGCCTCCCCGGCATCCAGCTCGACTTCGCCTTCGATGCACTCTGGGAGGAGCGCGAGCGGATCCGGGTCATCCACACCCGGCACGAGCAGGCGACGGCCTACATGGCGGACGGCTTCGCCCGCTCGACGGGGAGGGTCGGCACCTGTCTGGTGGTGCCGGGTCCCGGCCTGCTGAACGCCGCCGCCGGGCTCGCGACCGCCTACGCCTGCTGCTCGCGGGTTCTCTGTCTGACCGGCCAGATCCCCTCCGATCAGATCGGCTCCGGCCGCGGCGCGCTTCACGAGATCAAAGACCAGCTGGAGACCATCTCGTCGGTGGTGAAGCACGCCGAGCGGGTGCTGTCGCCCGAGGAGATCCCCGGGGCGGTACAGCGGGCGTGGGGTGCGCTGCACGCGGGGCGGTCCCGGCCGGTCGAGATCGAGGTGCCACCGGACGTCCTGGAGCGGGTCGCCGACGTGACGCTCCTCGGGCCCGAAGCGCCGGGCGGCGCTCCGCCTCTGGAGCTCGACCTTCTGGAAGAGGTGGCCAGGCTCCTCGGCGGGGCGGAGCGGCCCTTGATCTGTAGCGGCGGCGGCCTGCTCTGCTCGGGTGGCTGGGATGCGCTGCGGGAGCTCTCGCAGCTGCTGGAAGCCCCCGTGCTGATGACGGACAACGGGCGGGGCGCCGTCTCCGACCGCGACTACCACGCCCAGACCGGAGTGCTCGCCAACCGCGCCCTGGTTCCGGAGGCCGACGTCATCCTGGTGGTGGGGACCCGCTTCTCGATGATGCGGAGCGCCCGCTTCCGGGCCAGGATCCGAAAGGACGCCCGCCTGATCCAGATCGACGTCGATCCGGAGGAGATCGGCCGCAACTACCGCCCGGACATCGGCATCGAGGCCGACGCCGGACAGGCGCTCTTCGAGCTCTGCTCGCGGGTGGTGCTGCACAACCGCGTGCGCGCGTCGCGCCGGGATGAGCTCGTGGCACTGGCGGCGCGTTCCCGGGAGAGATGGGCCAAGGCTTCGCCTCTCTGCGAGTACGGCCTGGCGCTGCGGGCGGAGCTCCCCGACGACGGCATCCTGGTGAACGAGTCCACCCAGGTCGGATACTGGAACGCGGGGGGAGGCTTCCCGGTCTACCAGCCGCGCACCTTCCTTGGCTACGGCTACCAGGGGGCGCTGGGCTACGGCTTTCCCACCGCCCTCGGTGCGCAGGTCGGCAATCCGGGCCGCAAGGTGATCTCGGTGAACGGGGACGGCGGCTTCCTCTTCAACGTCCAGGAGCTCTCCACCATGGCGCAGCAGCGGATCCCGGTGGTGGCGGTGGTCTTCGACGATCGCGCCTACGGCAACGTCCGGCGCATCCAGCAGCTGCGCATGGGCGGCCACACCATCGCCTCGGAGCTGCTGAATCCCGACTGGATCAAGCTGGCCGAGTCCTTCGGTGTGGCGGGCTACCGGGCCGAGAATCCGGCGGCGCTGCGCGAGGTCCTCCGCGAGGCGCTGGCGAGCGACGCGCCGGCGCTGATCGCCGTACCGATGCCCGATGCGGTGGCCATCCAAGGCTTCTATCCCCCCGAGCCGGTTCCCCCGCGCCCCACCCTTGCATAGGGAGACGTTGGCTACAAAGAGAGGAGGAGTCTCCAAGTGGAACACCTGTACCTGTACTACGTGATCGCGGTGATGATGGTGCTGCCGGTGGCGTCCATTCTCCTGGAGCTCACGAGGACCGAGAAGCCACGTGACACCTGGGAGACGATCGGCAAGTGGTTCATCTTCTGGGCGATCGGCGTTCGCTCCTTGACCGCCGGGATCAGTCAATCCTTCAACCCCGGCTTCACGGCCGCTCTTCTTGAGGTCCCGGAATCGAGCTTCGTGGTGATCCGGGAGCTAGGTTTCGCCAATACCTGTATGGGCCTTACGGGAGTGATCTCGCTCTTGGCATCCGGATGGCGCAGACCGGCGGGATTCTGTGCGGGGCTCTTCCTGGGGATCGCGGGAGTCCTGCACATCACCCGGATACCGGAGGGAATCAACGCCGGGGAAGCCATCGCGACGGTCTCCGACCTGGCTGCCTTCCTCGTGGTGGCCGCCTATTTGTTGCATCACCTGAAATCCAGGTAGGCTGACACTGCCGGCAATCCGTGCCAGAATGCCGCGCTGCATTGCCCGTGGGGAAAGCGAATGGCGGAGCGACGCTTCGACCGGAAAGCGGCCATGGAGGAGTTCACGGCTCCCGGCCGGCTCTACGAGATGACGACGGTCGCGGTGGACGGCACCGAGTTTCGGGTCTTTGCCAACGCGCCCGAGAACCTCCGCGAGCTTTACCGCTCGTCGCTCGAGTTCGCGGATCGCGACTTCTTCGTCTATCAGGGCGAGCGCTACAGCTACCAGAATGGCTGGCGACTGGCCGCGCAGGTCGCCCATCAGCTGCTGGCTCGGGGGGTCGAGCCCGGCGACCGGGTGGGTATCGCGCTCCGCAACTATCCGGAGTGGATCTGGGCCTTCATGGGCATCACCTCGGTGGGCGCCATCGCCGTCGCCATGAACGCCTGGTGGTCGGGTGAAGAGCTGGTCTACGGCATCGAGAACAGCGGACTCGGGCTCCTCTTCGTCGATCGCGAGCGCCTGGAGCGGGTCACGCCGTTTCTGGATCAACTGAAGATCGATCTCGTCACGGTGCGCTGCCAGAGTGAGGAGCATCCGGACTGGGCATCGTTCCTGGCGGACGCCAGCGCCGAGATGCCGGAGCTCGGCATTGCTGCGGACGACGATGCCCTGATCATGTACACCTCGGGCTACACCTCACGCCCCAAGGGCGTGCTCTCCACCCATCGCGCCATCATTCACGCCCTGCTCGGCTGGGAGTGCGCGCTCGCCTTCGCTGCCGAGCGCCACCCCGAGCGGATCGCCGACGGCCCGGCCGAGCCACCGCCCATGTTGCTGGCCGTGCCGCTCTTTCACGTGAACGGGCTGCACGTGCAGCTGCTGTCCTCCTTCCGCCAGGGACGCAAGCTGGTGGGGATGTACAAGTGGGATGCCGAAGAAGCGCTCCGGCTCATCGAAGAGGAGCAGATCGGCGCTCTTCAGGGCGTGCCCACCATGGCCTGGGAGGTGATGCGCTCCCCCAAGCTTCGCAGCTACGACACCTCGTCCCTCAAGTACGTGGGCGGCGGTGGCGCCGCCATGGCGCCCGAGCACGCCCGTCGGATCGGCGAGCATCTCGGTGACGGAGTGCCCGGCACCGGCTACGGCATGACCGAGACCAACGCAATCGCGACCACCGTCGCCGGGAAAGCGCTGCTCTCGCGTCCTCGGACCTGCGGCCGTCCCGTAGCTCCGCTGGTCTCCATCAAGATCGTCGATGAGCTGGGGAACGAGCTACCCCGCGGCCAATCCGGCGAGATCTGGATCCACGGTGCCATGAACTTCCGCGGCTACTGGAACAACCCGGAAGCCACCCTCGAGACCCTCACCGACGGCTGGGTGCACACCGGGGACATCGGCTACATGGATGAAGAAGACTACGTCTTCATCACCGATCGCGAGAAGGACATGGTGATCCGCGGCGGGGAGAACATCGGCTGTCAGGAGGTCGAGGCCGTCCTCTACGATCATCCCGGAGTCAGCGAGTGCGCCGTCTTCGGCGTGCCCGACGAGCGACTGGGCGAGACGCTGGCCGCGGTGATCATGGTGAAGCCCGGCGCCGAGATCGACGCGGACGCCGTCAAGGCCCACGTGGCCGAACGCCTGGCTCGCTTCAAGGTGCCGCAACACGTCTGGCTTCAGCGGGATCGATTGCCCCGCCTTCCCTCGGGCAAGATCTACAAGCGCGCGCTCCGCGAGCAGGCCCTTCGCGCCCTGACCTAGCCTCGGCCCCGCGCCAGCCGGCGCCGCTCCAGCTCGGCGAGCGTCTCCGCGTGGCTCTCGCGGGTGATCCGGTAGCGGGCGAGGAAGATCAGCGAGCATAGATAGAGCACCACCAGGACCGGGGCGACGGCGACGCCCAGGGCGAATATCTTCTCCTGGGGAATGCTGGGCAGCACGCCTTCCATGACGTTTCGCGGGAAGTCGACCAGGTCCAGTGCGACTCCCGCCAGGAAACCGCCGACGCCCGAGACCGCCTTTCCGGTGAAGGCGATGGCCGAGGAGTACATGCCCTCCTGCCGCTTGCCCGTCATCAGCTCACCCAGGTCGATGGTGTCGGCAATCATCGAGGCGATCACGATCCCGATGATGATGATGGCCACGATGAGCAGCAGGTTGTGTGCGAAGATCAAGGGCAGGAGCAGGGGGTGGCCGTTGGGCGGCATCAGGTCGACCAGGCGGAGGAAGACCGGGAGCGCGCCGAACAAGACGGCAAAGGTGGCCAGGCCCAGGGCGGTCATCCTCTTGTCGAACCTCTCGCTGATCGGACGCGCCATGCCGACCGCGAGCAGGAAGGCCGGAACCGCTGCCAGGCCCAGTGTGGCGATCTCCTGGGCGCTGAACCCCCAGAAGTAGGTGCTCATGTAGAGGCCCACCACGTCCATGTATCCCCCGGCGATCGCGGAGAAGAGCCCGGCGAACACCAGCATCAGGTAGGAGTGGTTGCCGAACACCTCGCGAAGCTCGCGGTAGAAGCGGCCAGGGGTGAGCGGTGTCTTCTCGGGAGGGGGCTTGAGAGTGGGGATCAGCCGGTGGGTGCCGACCGCGCAGATCAGGATCGCCGCGGCGATCCCCACGGCGCCGGCTAGCGCGAAGCCGCCGTAGCCGTCCGCGTTGTAGCGCCCGTCTCCGAACTCCGGGGTCTCGGCCAGGAACACCCGGAGCGCCAGCTGGTACATGGTGATCCCACCCGCCCAGCCGAAGAAGAATCGGTAGCTCACCAAAGAGGTGCGCTCGTCGTAGTGGGGCGTCATCTCGGCGACCATCGAGTTGCTGGGGATCGCGTATAGCGTCATCGACACTCGCACCAGGACGGCGAAGGAAGTCAGCCAGAGGAAGAGCGGCGTTTCTCCCAGCGACGCTGGCGGGTTGAAGAGAAGAAAGAAGCACGCCGCCATGGGGAGCGGCGCCGCGTACATGAACGGGTGGCGACGCCCCCAGCGGGAGTGGAAGTTGTCGGAGATCGAGCCCACCAGGGGATCGGTGACGGCGTCGACGACCAGGGCGAGGAGGATGGCCAGGCCGGTGAGTGTGCCCGGAAGACCCAGCACCTGGTTGTAGTAGAAGAGCAGGAAGGCGTTGAAGGCGGTGCTCTTGATGCCCTCCGAGACCGATCCCAGCCCGTAGAAGCAGCGCGTCGAGAAGGGGAGGCGCTCCTCCGGCAGAGCCGCCGGTGCGTTCGCTCCCGCTTCCGAATGGCTCATCCGATCTCCGGGATCAGATGGATGGGCTCCGAAGCCACCACGCCGGACTCGCGCAGCTGGGCGATCTCCGCGGCGGTGTGACCGAGCTCTTGCAGGAGCGCGTCGGTGTGCTCACCGGCGAGGGGGCTGGGTCCGTAGCTCGGTAGAGTTCCGTCCACGGTGGTCAGCGGTCCCCAGCGACGCATCTCGCCGAAGCGCGCGTGCCGGCAGCTGGGGGCCAGGCCGTTGGCGAGAATCTGCGGGTCCTGCGTGAAGAACTCTCCGACGGAAGCCCCGTCGGCGCGGACGCAGCCGACGTTTCGCTCGGTCAGGTGCTTCTCCCAGCTGCTCGCGTCGCGCTGCTGAAACAGAGCGGCGATCTCCGCCGCCAGCGCCTGGTCGTGCTGGCGTCGCGCCTCCCGCCCCTCGAAGCGGGGATCCCGAGCCAGGTCGTCGCGGTCCACCGCGGTGCAGAAGCGGGCGAAGTCGCGATCGCCGGGGACCGCCAGGAAGACCCAGCCCTCCTTGGCCTCGTACAGCCGGTAGCAGGCCTCCAGACCGTAGAGGTCGGGATCCACTGGAGGTCGCGGAGGCTTCCCTTCGTATTCCAGGAAGTAGTCGGCGTTGGCCCAGGCGTTGGCGGTGAGCATGTCGACGAAGACGGCCTGCCCGATCCCGTGTCGCCTGCTCGCCAGCAGCGCCAGGAGAATGGCGGAGGCTCCCACCACGCTCGAGCTGGGGTCGGGGTTGGCCTCGTTGGCCTGGCTCAGCTGTCGAGAGATCTCCCGGATCTCCTCCAACGTCCTGCACGGGACGGCGAGCGCAGCGCCCGCCTGGTAGCCGGCGCCACCCGCGGCCGCGCCCATCACGGGGTGCGTGGCGGGGCGCTGCGCGCTCGGGCCATCGGGCCCGTAGCCGTTGAGAGCGACCCAGACGATGCCCGGCCGCAGCTCGCGGGCCTGCTCGTAGCCGAATCCGAGCCGCTCGGGCACACCGGGCCGGAAGTTGTGCACCAGGGCGTCGGAGCGCCGCACCAGCTCTCGCAACAGCTCTCTACCTCGCTCCGACTTGAGATCGATGCAGATCGACTCCTTGCCCGCGTTGGTCTTCACCGCGAGCTCTCCGTTCGGAAGCAGGTGGCGATAGGGGTCTCCCGAGATCGGCTCGACCTTGATCACGCGCGCGCCCAGGTCGGCGAGCAGCGAGGTCGCAAGCGGCGCGGCAATCACCGTCGAGATGTCGAGCACGACGATGTCGGCCAGCGGACCTGCGGTCGTCGACACCTCGAGGGGTGTAAGCCCGGGCCTGTCCCGAGTCTCCGAGAGCACCTCATCCGTGTGCTCGCCGACGCGAGGTGCCGGCCTCACCGGCACCGCCGGTGTCTCGGTGAGGCGTGCAATCGGTCCGATCTGACGCACCCGTCCGCGCTCGGGGTCGTCGACCTCGACGATGGCCCCGTTCTTCACCAGATCCGGGAGGTCGAGGGCCTCGCGGGGATCGAGGAAGGGCTCGGCCGCGACGTTGCCGTTGCGGCGAAAGATCTCCATCCACTCGGCCGCCGTCTTCTCCCGCACGCGAAGCAGGATCCGGTCGCGCGCGCGTTCGATGGCCTCCCAGCTCCAGGTAGCCGGTGGTCCCTGGAAGGCCTCATCCGCCAGCAGCTCGCCGAGCAGGTCGATCGCATCCAGGAAGGAGATGAACAGGTGCTCGAGCAGATTGCCGCACTGGATCCAGCGATCGTCCTTGGCGAGCACCGGGTGGTAGTTGAGGGTCGGCATCATGCCGCCGACCAGCTTGGGGTCCGGAGGCGGCTGATCCGTCCGGGTAAGGAGCTGGTGGAGCAGTGCGGCCCACAGGTCGTAGGGCAGCATTCCCTGCAGCAGACTGGTCTCGACGCGCTGTCCCCGACCGGAGTGCTCTCGCGCCAGCAGGGCCGCGAGCACCCCGTGCACAGCACCCTGGGAGGCCCCGTGACTGGCGACCGGCACGGCCGCATAGACGGGCCGTTCGCGCAGCAGCTGGGCGGCGAAGGACAGCATGCGTCCCGACTTGGCCGCGACCAGCCCCTCGTAGCCTGGGAACTCCGCGTAGGGTCCACGCCCGCCCCAGGGTGTGATGGAGCAGTGCACCAGCGCCGGGTTCCGCTCGAATGCGCTGGCCGCGTCGATCCCCCATCGGCTGGATCGCCCCGGTGGGCCCGAGACCACCAGCACGTCTGCGGTTTCGACGAGCGAGCCAACCCGTTCGCGGCCGCCTTTGGTGGAGAGATCGATGACGGCGCTTCGCTTGCCGCGCAGCCAGAGTGGGCTGGTGGCGAGCGCGCGGAAGCGGTCGCCGCCGGGCGGCTCCAGCTTGACCACGTCGGCCCCGAAATCCGCCAGGACCGCAGTGGCGACCCCGCCCACCGGACCGGTGCTCAGGTCGAGGACGCGAAGGCCCGCCAGCACAGTCGTCTTCACCGAAGTCGCCCCCCGTTTGCTCCTCGAAGCCGCGCCATTGTAGGGTAGACGCGTTGGTGGGCCTTCGGGAGTCACGGAGGAATCTTCCCACGGCCCGCCATGCTCCCCGCCGGCGCCGGTGCTGCTACGGTGAAGCAGACACTCAGCCACGGGGGAGAGTTGAAATGCCGAAGCTGCTGGAGGGCATCAAGGTCCTGGACGTCTCCCAGGTGGCCGCGGTACCCATGGCCGCCCGGATCCTGGCCGACCGTGGGGCGGACGTGATCCACGTGGAGAACCCCAAGCTCGGGGATCAGTTCCGGTATCTGGTGCAATTCATGAACCAGAAGACCGGGATCCGGAGCGAGATCAACTACATCTGGGAGCAGTACAACCGCAACAAGAAGGGCATCACGCTGGATCTGAGCCAGGAGGCGGGCCAGGCCGTTCTACACCGGATGGTGGAATCGGCGGACGTCTTCCTGACCAACCTGCGCCCCTTCGAGCTGGAGCGCTTTCGGATGCAGTACCAGACGCTCAGCCGGATCAATCCCCGGCTGGTGGCCGGCTTTCTCACCGGATTCGGCAAGGAGGGGCCGGACAAGAACCTCCCCGCCTACGATCACGTAGCCTACTGGGCGCGCTCCGGCATCCCGCACCGGATGCGGGCGCTCTCTCCCGTCCTCCAGGGGAAGGACGTGGTGCCACCGGCCTTCATGCCCGCCTTCGGCGATCACACCGCCGGGATGTCGCTGGCCTGCGGGGTGATGATGGCGCTCTTCGCCCGGGAGCGGACCGGCCAGGGGGACGAGGTCCAGGTCTCGCTGTTTCACTCGGGGGCCTACCAGATCTCCTTCGACCTCTCCGGCACCCTGACGACGGGAAAGGACTGCCCGGTGATGGACTCCCTCGACGACGCCCCCAACGCCCTCTACGGGCAGTACCAGTCCAAGGACGGCAGGTGGGTGCTCTTCTCGGTGCTCCGGCCGGACAGATACTGGCCCAAGTTCTGTCGGGCCATCGGGCGGGAGGACCTGGAAGAGGACCCCCGATTCCATCCCGTCGAGCGCCAGCTCGCAAACCGCGCGGAGCTCCGGGCGATCATCCAGGGGATCTTTCGCAGCAAGACGCTGGAGGAGTGGCGGCCGATTCTCGATGCGGCCCAGCTCCCCTGGGCGCCGGTCCAGAGCCTGCTCGAGGTGATCGAGGATCCCCAGGCCCGGCCCAACGGCTTCTTCATCGGATACGAGCATCCGAAGTACGGTGCCATGGAAGGGGTCACCGACCCGATCAAGCTGGGGGGATACCCGGAATCGGTGCGCATGCCCGCCCCCGAGTTCAGCCAGCACACCGAGGAGATCCTGCTGGAGCACGGCTACAGCTGGGAGGACATCACCCAGCTGAAGGACCAGGGAGTCATCTTCTGAGGCACCACTGCGCCGGATTCAGAGCCGGTACACCCGCGCCGCCGTTCCGTAGAACATCGCCTCCTTCTCGTCCTCGGAGAACTCCGCGACGATCTTCTTGAGCCCGTTCCAGAGCACGGGGTACGACAGCGACAGCTTGTCGACGGGGAAGTTGCTCTCCATCATGCAGCGCTCCGGGCCGAAGCAGTCGATGGTGTGCAGGTAGTAGCGGCGCTGCGCCTCGGCGAACTCGTCGGAGGTGGGCGGCAGCTCCCGCTCGTGCCAGCCGAAGCCGTTGTCGGGCATCGCCAGTCCGCCGAGCTTGGCGACGACATTGGGACAGCGGGCGATCTCGGCGATGTCCCCTTTCCAGGCTGCGAAGATCTCCTCGCGCCGATCGCGGTACCGGCCCACGCCGAGCGGGGTGCCGAAGTGGTCGAGCACCATGGTGGTCTCGGGGACCGCGCGGGCCAGCTCGGCGAAGGCCGCGTTCTGGTGGTGGTAGTGCCAGGTGTCGTAGGTGAGGCCGAGACGGCCGAGCACCCTCATCCCCACCCGGAAGTCCCGATCGGCGTACAGTCCCTCGGGCGCCCGGCCGGCGATGCGGAGATCCTCGGGGTGCGGGTCCCGTGCGCCGCCGTGGCGGATGCCTCGGAAGCGGCCCCGCCCTGCTTCCCTGTGAGCGTCGAGCACCTCTTCCACGGCCTCTCCGCGCGTCAGGTCCGCATGTGCGACGATGCCCGCGATGGTGGCGCTGCCGGATCCCCCTGCCGCGCTGGCAGCGGCGATCCCGGCCACGAACTCCGTCTCGCCGATGGGTTGCAGGTGCTCCGGTCCGCTCTCCCGATAGCTGGCTCGGCACTCCACGAACACCGTCTTCTCGATGCGGTGCCCGGACCCCGTATCGACCCACAGGTCTTCGAGCAGGTACGAGCCTCTGTCCGGCGCATCCCACAGGTGGTGATGGGGATCGACGATGCGGCGCTCCGGCTCGAGGATCTCTTCCTTCACCTGCCCGAGCCAGGCCGGTGTTCCCGGAACTGCGGCTGCCATGATCCACCTCCTCGAAAGCTCAACAGGTCAGGTGCAGTGTGGCGATGACCTTGGACTGACCCGCGAGCTCGTTGTAACGGTCGCAGGCCTCGCCAGTGGGCAGCTCGATCAGCTCGATCCCTCGCCCTGTGATCCAGCGGCGCGTCTCCTCGGGGACCTTCAGCCGGTCGTCCCTCCCGCAGCCGACGATCAGCACCTCGGGGTCGAGCTCGATCACGGCGTCCAGGTCCTCCGGGCACAGGCCATGCCCCTCCTTGCGCCACCAGTCGGTGAGGATGCCATCCGGGCAGATGATCAGGTCGCGCGTGTAGGTCTCGCCATCGATGGTGATGCGGCCGAACTGATAGGCTTCGATGTGCGGTGTCGACGGTTCCATTGGAGCGACTCCCTATACCTATAGTGCGCGTTCGAGGATTTCCGTCAGCTCCTCGGAGGTGAGCTCCAGGGGGTTGCCGCGCATCGAGCTGGCGGCCGCAGATTTCTCGACCACCGAAGGCAGGTCCGCCACCGTCATCCCGTAGGAGCGGAGCGAGGGAACCTGCAACGCCTGGCAGAGCTCCTGCACCCAGGCGACGCCATCATCGGCCGTGGCCTCGTCGTTTCCCGTCAGCAGGCGAGCGATCTCGTCATAGCGTTGCAGCGCAGGGCTCTCCGCCAGTCGCTGCTGGAGCGCCTGCACGTTGGCCGCCATCACGTGGGGCAGAAGACGTGCACAGATGGCGCCGTGGGCGGCGTGGAACATGCCGCCGAGCGGACCGGCGAAGCCGTGCACGGCCCCCAGCCCGGCGTTGGCCAGGGCCAGTCCGCCGAAGAGACTGGTGAGCGCCATGTCCTCGCGGGCGGCAGGATCGTCACCCTGCTCATAGGCTCGGCGCAACGAGCTGGCCGCGCGCTGCATCCCCTCCCGACACAGCGCATCCGTCATCGGATTGGTGCGCTTGGTGACGTAGGGCTCCATCACCTGGGTGAGGGCGTCGAGCCCGGTGCTGGCGGTGACCTCCGGCGGCAGGCTGTAGGTGAGCTCGGGATCCACCAGCGCCAGGCGCGGCAGCATCAGCGGGCTGCGCAGGCTGACCTTCACGTTGTGCTCGGGCGAGTCGAGCACCGCATTGCGGGTCACCTCGGCGCCGGTGCCAGCCGTGGTGGGGATGGCGATGTAGGGAAGGGGAGGGTTGCCGAGCGGCTTTCCCTTGCCGATCACCTCCAGGTAGTCGAGGGGATCGCCTTCGTTGTTCCGCAGGGCGGCGATGGCCTTGCCGGCGTCCACGACGCTTCCGCCGCCGAAGCCGATCACCAGATCGCAGCCCGACTCCCGCGCGCGCTCGCTGCCGAGGCGAGCCACCTCAGTGGTCGGCTCGCCGGTCACCGCGAATTCGACGGTGCCGATCTTCTCCGCCGCCAGCAGCTCGCGCAGCGGCTCGGCGCGCGCAGCCGTGCGCCCCGTCACCAGCAGGGCCCGACGCCCCATCGCCTTCGCCGCCGCTCCCGCCTCGCTCAGTGTCCCGGCTCCGAAGACGATGCGCGTGGCGGTGGCAAACTCGAAGCGCTTTCCCTGGGCGGCGCCCACGGTCATCCCCCTATCCCCAGCCCCTGTCGTCGGGGAAGACGTTATCGTACCGGGTGCTGCTGCGCGGCTCGGCCATCATCTCGGCCACCGCGTCGCGCCAGGTCTGGTAGTGGGCCGTCTCCTTGTGCCGGGCGGGGTCGCCCGCTGTCCGGTAGACCTCGCACAGCAGGAAGCGGGTCGGATCATCCACTTGCTGTAGCACGTCGAAGCGCGCCACCCCGGGCTCTCGCACACTATTCGAGGCATTCTCCAGCGTTGCGTCGCGAAACGCCTCGACGAATTCCGGCTTGACCTGCACGTGCACGTGGACGACGAGCATCTCGGTCACTCCTCTTTGCTGGATTGCGATTCGCCGAGGTCGATCATACCATCCGGCAGCCGTGATAGGATGGCCGGGATGAAGCGACGGGAGTTCCTGGAGACGGCCGCGAAGGCGGCGCTGGCGACGACCTGCCTAGGGGTGGGGCCTTCGCTGGGGTGCGGCCGGAAGAGCCTTCGCGAGGCCACGCCGGACGCGCCCAACATCGTGCTGCTGGTTGCCGACGACCTCGGATGGCGTGACCTCGGCTGCTACGGCGACCGCCAGATCCACACACCGAGCATCGACGGACTGGCCGCCGAGGGAGTGCGCTTCAGCAACGCCTTTGTCGCGGCGCCGAGCTGCTCTCCGAGCCGGGCCAGCATCATGACCGGACAGCATCCGCACAGCAATGGCGTGACCGGCCTCACCCACATCCGCAAGCGCCTGATGCTCTCTCCCTTCAAGACGACTCTGGCCGACGTGCTCGAGGAAGACGGCTACCGCACTGCGATCGAGGGCAAGTGGCACGTCGCACCGTATCTCCCCACCGGCTGGTACGGCTACGCCGAGCGGCTGAGTGGCATCCTGCCCAAGGACTTCTGGATCCGGTCCCCGGATCAGGCGCTCGCCTTCATCGAGGAGAACCGGTCCAACGCCTTCTATCTCGAGCTCGACTACATGGACACCCACCGGGACGATCAGGGCGACTTTCACTTCGTGGAAGAGTTTCCCGTCGATCCAGCGGAGATCACCGTCCCAGAGTACTACACACTTCCGGACTGGCCCGAGATCCGGGAAGAGGTGGCGAAGTACTACAGCAACGCCGCCAAGATGGACTGGATGATCGGGCAGGTGCTGGCCAAGCTGGAGGAGCTGGGGCTCAGCGAGAAGACTCTGGTCTGCTTCGTCAGCGACAACGGTCCGCCGTTTCCGGGGAACAAGATGACGCTCTACGACCGGGGCATCGGGACGCCGCTGATCTTGCGTTGGCCGGGGAGGATTCCCGCCGGAGCGGTGAACGACAGCCTGGCGAGCACGATCGACCTGATGCCCACCTTCCTCGAAGCTGCGGGGTCCGCGATCCCACCGGAGGTGCAGGGGAAATCCCTGCTCTCACTCGCGACGGGCAAGAGCAGCGACGCCGTTCACGACGCGATCTTCGCCGAGATGACCTACCACGTCTTCTACCTGCCGATGCGCGCGATCCGCACCACGAAGTGGAAGTACATCCGGAACTACTCCGACGACGCCGTCGGTCTCGACCAGTGCGCCCACATGGAGTGGGCTCAGAGACTCTGCGAGCTTCCCAACCAGGGCTGGACGAGACCCCGCGTGCCCGAGGAGCTCTACGACCTCGAGAGCGATCCCAACGAGCAGCGGAATCTCGTCACCGACCCCGCCTTCGGACAAATACTGGAGCAGATGAGAACGCGGTTGGATCGCCAGATGTCGGAGACGGGGGATCCCTACCTGGGCAGGGAGTTCGAGAGGAATTTCACTGCGCGGGATTTCAAGCATCCAGCGGGCCAGCCTTACCCGTGATGCAGCTATGATCACGGTCATAAGGGAGCCGAGTGGCCGCGGCTCGACTCATTTGCCAGTATTTCGGGGCGCTGGCGAATGGCGGGGGGCCTTTGCCGGCCGGCGGTCCGCAGGGGGGTGGCTGTGAGTGAGAGTGCGCGCGGCAACGGCATCGATCGGCGGAGCTTTCTGAAGCAGAGCGGGGGGACGCTGCTGACGCTCAGCCTGGTGTACCTCGCCCCGACCGTGGCGAGACGGAGCCAGGCGGTCGAGAACGGCGGCCCCGCTCCCGCGCCCGGCGAAGGCGGCTACCAGAGCTACGACGACGTCTACCGGGAGGCCTGGACCTGGGACAAGGTCGTGCACTCCTCGCACGCCCGCGCCAACTGCATCTCGGGATGCTCCTGGCAGATCTTCGTCAAGGACGGCATCGCCTGGCGCGAGGAGCAGAACGCGATCTACCGGTCGTCCGAGCCCGGGGTGGTCCCCGACTTCAACCCCCGGGGCTGTCAGAAGGGGGCCTCGTACACCAGCCTGATGTACGAGGCGTCGCGCATCGTCCACCCGATGAGGCGCGTCGGTGAGCGGGGTGCGGGCAAGTGGAAGCGGGTGTCCTGGGACGAGGCACTGACCGAGCTCGCGGACAAGATGATCGACGCGTCGCTCCGTGAGGGCACCGGCTCGATCGTCTACGACCACGGCACCACCAACATCGACTTCGGGGCCGACACCGCCAGCGAGATGCGCTTCTTCGGCCTCCTCAACTCGACGGTGCTCGACTCCTGGGCCGGGGTCGGCGACATGCCGTCGGGAGCGGCTCAGACCTGGGGGATGTACAACGTCGAGGGCACCTCGGACGACTGGTTCAAGTCCGACTTCATCGTGGTCTGGACCGGCAATCCCTCGGTCTCGCGGATGCCCGAGATGCACTTCATGCACGAGGCGCGCTACCGCGGAGCCAAGCTGGTGGTGGTCGCCCCGGACTTCAGTCCCACCGCCGCCCACGCCGACTACTGGCTGAATCCCCGCGTCGGCACCGACGCGGCGCTCGCCCTGGCGATGGCCCAGGTGATCCTCGCCGAGAACCTACATGACGAGGCGTACATCCGCGAGCAGACCGACCTGCCGATCCTGGTGCGCGACGACACCGGGCGCTACCTGCGCGCCTCCGACGTCGAAGAGGGCGGGAAGGAAGACCTGCTCTACTTCTGGGACGCTGCGCAGGACCAGCTCGCCGAGGTTCCCGGCTGCCAGGGTGACTGCTCGCAGTCACTGGCGCTCGAGGATCTCGAGCCGGCTCTCTCCGGGCGCCACGAGGTGAAGCTCGCCGACGGGAGCACTGTCCAGGTGCGGCCGCTGCTCGAGCATCTGCGCGAGCACCTGGACGCGGGCTACACACCGGAGATGGCGGCGGAGGTGACCGGTGTCGGAGCGGGCACCATCCGCAGGATGGCGCGCGAGATGGCGGCGGCGAAGGCGGCGATGATCTACTGCTCCTGGGGCGCCTGCAAGCACTATCACAGCGACCTGCCCCAGCGCGCCGAGATCCTGCTGATGGCGCTCACGGGCAACCAGGGGAAGAGTGGCGGGGGGCTGCGGGTGGCGGCGTGGTGGCCGGTCGAGGGCTTCCACAAGCTCTCCAACCCCGACATGGGCTCGCAGATTCCCTGGTCGACGCGGCTGCGTCTGCTCTGGATGATGATGATGCCGCGCTCGCTCGGGGGCGGATTCGGCTGGCGGGACTTCGAGAACTTGATGGTGGAGACCAAGTCCCTACGGGGCTGGACGCCGCTGATGCCCTTCCTCTACACCCACGCCGGATACTCGGAGATCTGGGACAAGCGCGAGTTCAACGATCCCGCCCTCCCGCGAAGCACCTCCGAGTACATGGAGGAAGCGATCGAGAAGGGCTGGATCCCGATCCGTCCGCTGCCGGGAAGCGAGCCCCGGGTCTTCGTCTTCACCGGAGCGAATCCGCTGCGACGCTGGCCGGCGCCGCAGTACGCGGAGAAGGTCCTGTGGCCGAAGCTCGAGATGATCGTCGACGTGAACTTCAAGGGCAGCACCTCGGGGATGAAGGGGGACCTGATCCTGCCCACCTCCGGCTACTACGAGCGCGACTCGCTCAAGTACAGCCAGACCTACCTGCCCTATCTGCTGCTCTGCGAGAAGGCGGTGGAGCCGCTCGGCGAGGCGAAGCCGGAGTGGGAGATCTTCGGCCTGCTGGCGCGCAAGGTCCAGGAACGGGCGGTTGCGCGCGGCGTCAGCACGGTGCGCGACGCCGTGAACGGAGAGGTGGACATCTCCAAGCTCTACGATGCCTGGAGTGAGAACGGGGAGTTCCACGAGAGTGATCCGATGAAGCCCCTGGAGTGGATCCTCGCGGAGACGGATTCCTCCGGGAACATGGGCTTTGCCGAGGCCAGCAAGACCGGTCTCCTCCCCGTCATCAAGGCCGGCGGAGGCCCCGATCCGCTCTTCGCCGCGGCCACGGACTACGATCCCAACCGGACCCTCTATCCGCACGCCCGCTTCGTCGAGGGCAAGGAGGTCTGGCCGACCTACTCGGGGCGCCAGCAGTTCCTGCTCGATCACCCCTGGTACGAAGAGGCCGGTGAGGCCCTTCCCGTTCACAAGGAGCCACCGCAGGCGGGGGGTGACTACGCCCTGCGACTCTCGGGGGGCCACACCCGCTGGTCGATCCACGGGACCTGGCGCGATACGGAGCTGATGCTGCGCCTGCAACGGGGTGAGCCGGCCGTCTGGATCGCAAGGCGGGACGCGGAGCAGCGCGGCATCGCGGATGGCGATCGGATCCGCGTCTACAACGACGTCGGCGAGTTCGAGGCGATCGCAAAGGTGGCGGCCTCCGTCCAGCCGGGCGAGGTGATCTGCTACCACGCCTGGGAGCCCTACCAGTTCAAGGACTGGAAGGGCTGCCAGGAGCCGGTCCCCGCTCCCTGGAAGGCGCTTCACCTGGCGGGTGACTACGGACAGCTCCACTATCGAAGCATCTACCTGGTGCCGGGCCACAGTCCGCGGGCGCAGGCCGTGGAGATTGCCAAGGCGGTCTGAGCGCAGCCAGAGGCGGGCGCCGCCATCCCCAGGCGGGGCCGGTCCGTCTCGGAGCCGTTAATGTCTGCCGGGGCCGGCGGCGCCGCGATCCGGTCCGGAAGGTTCGAACCCATCGACATTCGCTGGAGGGCCCCCCGTGAAGCTCGACGAGACTGTGGAGCACATCTTCGAGACCATGCCCGACCGCTTCGAGGCGGGGGAGGTCGCCCCGGATTTCCAGGCGCTGATCGGCTTCGAGATCGGCGCCCAGGTCTGGACCGTCGAGGTGGAGGGCGGGTCGTGCCGCATCTCGCCGAGCTCGAAAGAGGAATGCGAGGCCACCCTTCGGACGGGCCTCCAGGAGTGGATCGACGTCGCCGCCCATGCCGTCGAGCCGACCGCCCTGTTTCTGGCCGGCAAGCTCCAGGTGGAAGGCGACATCGAGAAGCTGCTGACCGCGTTTGGGCTCTTCGAGCCCTACGCCTCGGATGAAGTCCAGGTCAAGGATTCGTCGTGGGTCGTGGACACCCTCGGCGACTTCTTCAGCGTCCGCGAAGATGGCCGCTTCATGATCGAGGATCTCGACTGCGTCCAGCTGGCCGAGGAGTTCGGGACGCCGGTCTTCGTGACCTCCGAGGGTCAGCTGCGGCAGAACTACCGCCGGATCCGGGATGCCCTGGTGGCAGCCTACCCGGAGAACGACGTCAACGTGATGTGGGCGATCAAGTCCAACACCAGCCTGGCACTGCGGAAGATCCTGAACCAGGAGGGGGCGGGTGGGGACTGCTTCACTCCCGGCGAGATCCACGCCACCTTCGCCACCGGCGCGGATCCGGAGCTCTTCGTGCTGAACGGGTCGGACCGATCCGAGCAGGCCTTTCGCATGGCCATCGACATCGGTCTGCGCATCACGCTCGACCACCAGGACGACCTCGAGATCGTCGAACGACTGGCCCGCGAGCGGGGCAAGAAGGTCCGTGCACTGATCCGGGTCAAGTGCGAGCTCCCGAGCCTGGCCGAGGTGCCCTCGACCTTCGTGCCCGGCATCACGGTCCCCTTCGAGGCGCTCAATGCGAAGTTCGGCGTGACCTACGCCGAGGCCGTCGAGATCGCCAAGGCGGCCAGCGTCCTGGAGCGCATCTCGATCGAGGGGCTTCACTCCCACATCGGCCGCGACGTTCATCTGCCCGATCACTGGCGGGGCTACGCCCGCGACATGGTCGCCCTCTGCAAGCGCTTCCAGAACGACACCGGCGCGACTGCGGAGATCCTGGATCTGGGCGGCGGCTTCGCCGAGAAGCGCGACCCCTCCAGTCACGATCTCACACGGCTGGCCGCACCGGCGGAGGAGTACGCCCGGGCGGTGGCCGAGGGGGTGAGGGAAGGCTGCGCGGAGCAGGGCTTTCCGTTCCCGAAGCTCTGGATCGAGCCCGGCCGCAACCTGGTCGGGCCGACCACGGTGATGATCAGCCGGGTGGGGAACGTCAAGCGGACCCCCGGCGTCTGCACCTGGGTCCACGTGGACGCTTCCTGCAACTTCCTGCCCACGGTGAATCGCCACAACGGCGCCAGCTACCACCTGCTGGCGGGGACGCGGGCACGGGCCCGCGACGAGGAGGTCGTCGATATCGTCGGGCCGAACTGCTCGGGTGACCTGATCCAGCCGCGCCGCAGACTGCCGAGGCTGGAGCGAGGAGATCTGCTGATCTTCCTGGACGTTGGCGCCTACAACTCCGTGGCCGCCAACCAGTTCAACTGCATTCCCAGACCGCCCTGCGTGCTGGTCTCGGGCGCACGGGCCGATCTGATCTGCGAGCGGGAGACCATCAACGACGTCTTCGCCCGCCAGTGCATCCCGGCGAGGCTGATGGCGTGACGGGCCGGCGGTAGCGGGGGAGGGGAGTGATGGGCGAGGAGGTCGGAGAGCGCATCGAGCCCTATCTGATGGTGGTGCTGTCCAGGAGATTCGATGCCATCTCCAGGCAGATGACCAACACGCTGCTGCGCTCGGCGCGCTCGATCGTGGTCAACACGGCCCGGGATTTCTCCTGCAGCATTGCCGACGCCAGCGGGCGGCTGATCTGCCTGGCCGAGGGGCTCCCCATCCACGTGGCCAGCTCCGGTCTGGTGGCGAAGGCGATGGTCGAGCTGTTCGACGACATCCGCCCCGGCGACTGCTTCCTCAACAACTCTCCCTACTACGGCAATACCCACCACGCCGATCACACCATGTGCGTCCCGGTGTTCCATGAGGGCGAGCACCTCTTCACCACCATGGCGCGCGCGCATCAGGCGGACTGCGGCAATTCGCAGCCGACCACGTACATGCCGTTCGCTCCGGACCTCTACCAGGAAGGGGCGCTGGACTTCCCCTGTGTCCGGGTGCAGCGCGACTACCGGGACGTGGAGGACGTGGTGCGGATGGCCCGGATGAGGATCCGGGTTCCCGAGCAGTGGTACGGCGACTTCCTGGCGGGCGTCGGCGCCTGCCGCATCGGTGAGAGGGAGATCGCGGAGCTCTGTCGGAAGCACGGCGTGAAGACCGTCAAGAGCTTCCTGGATGAATGGCAGGAGTACGGACAAAGAAGAATGGTCGAGGCCATCCGCCAGCTGCCGGGGGGAACCTGGCACAACGAGACCCGGCTCGATCCCTTTCCCCTGGTGGCCGACCAGGGAATCCAGATCAGACTGAAGATGACGATCGATCCCGAAGCAGGCTTCATCACACTCGACTTCACCGAGAGCGACGACACGGTTCCCGGCGGCTTGAACATGAGTGAGGCCACCGTCCTGGCGGCCGGCATCACGGGCGTTCTCAACAACCTCGATCCCACCCTCCCGCAGAACGACGGGGCCTTCAGCCGGATCCGATTCGCCACCCGCGAGAACTGTGTGGTCGGGCCGGTCCAGCACCCGGCCTGCGCCTCGATGGCGACGACCACGGTGGCGGACCGGGTCATCAACGTGGTGCAGTCCTGCTTCGCCCAGCTGGGCGGCGAGACCGGCATGGCGGAGGGAGCCCTGGGCATGCCCGCCTCCTGCTCGGTGATCTCCGGCGTCGACCCGCGCCGGGGCGGTGCGCCCTACATCAACCAGCTCACCGTCGGTGGACTGGGCGGGCCGGGCGTCCACGGTCACGACGGCTGGATGACCTACGGCATCCCCGTGACCGGCGGAGTGCTCCACGGCGACAGCCTGGAGGTCGACGAGCAGAGGTTCCCCATCCTCTACGAGTGCCACGAGCTGATCCCCGACTCGGGCGGCGCCGGGCAGTGGCGCGGCGCACCGGGGGTCGAGTGCCGGATCCGTCAGCGCATGGCTCCCGGCACCTGGATCTATCCCAGCGACGGCCACTTCAATCCGGCCAAGGGAGTGGCCGGCGGGCTGCCGGGACGCAGGTCCGACGTCTGGAAGTACGGCCCAAAGGACCCGACGCGGCAGGACCTGCCCAAGGTCTCCCAGGAGGTCCTGCAGCCCGGAGAGGTGCTGGTCTCCGAGTCCTGCGGCGGCGGTGGCTACGGCGACCCGTTGGATCGCGACCCGGAGAAAGTGCGGTGGGACGTCCGGGAGGGCTTCGTCTCCCTGGAGAGCGCGAGGGACGTCTACGGAGTGGTCATCGACACCGGTCCGGAGCTCTACGCGGTGGATCGCGAAGCCACCGCGCGGCTTCGAGCGCAGCTGAAGGGCAGGGACGGGGAAGCGCAATGAGCTACCGGATGTCGGTCGACATCGGCGGCACCTTCACCGATCTGGTGGTGGTCGACGAGGAGGGACACATCAACGTGTTCAAGTCCTCCACCACCCCGGAGGACTACGTCGCCGCGGTGATCGACAATCTGCGCCAGGCCAGCGAGTCGTTCGGCATTGCCCTCGAGGAGCTGATGCAGGAGTGCAGCTCCTTCATCGGTGGCTCCCTGGTGCACGGTTCGACGATCGCCACCAATGCATTGATCGAGAAGAAGCTGGCCAAGACCGGCCTGATCTGCACGCGCGGCTTCAGGGACATCCTGACCGACCGCGAGGGCGGCAAGGCCGAGCCCTTCAACTGGGACCAGGATTATCCGCCGGCCTATCTCCCCCGATACTTGACGCTGCCCGTGACCGAGAGGATCAATGCCGAAGGCGAGATCGAGACGCCGCTGCTCGAGGAGGAGGTCCGCCAGGCAGTCCGGCAGCTCCAGGAGTGGGGCGTCGAGGTCATCGCGGTCAGCCTGATCTGGTCGATCGTCAATCCGGTACACGAGTTGCGGGTCGGCGAGATCTGCGGAGAGGAGGCCCCGCACATTCCCTGTGTCTTGAGCCACCAGGTCAACCCGATCATCCGCGAGTACCGAAGAACCTCCTCGACGGCCATCAACGCTTCTTTGCTCCCGATCGTGGGCCAGTACGTCGAGAACTTCGAGAAGAGGTTGAAGGAAATCGGGTATCCCGGAGGGATGCTGATGCTGACCTCCACGGGCGGCGTGATGTCCACCCAGGAGCTGATCGAGAAGCCCATCTACAGCATCGACTGCGGCCCCTCTCTGGCTCCCACCGCCGGGCTCTGGCTCGGCCAGAGCGAGCTGGGCAAGGCGAACGTGATCACCGCCGACATGGGCGGGACCAGCTTCGACATCTCCTGTGTCAGCGACGGTGTGATCGCCGTCTCGAGGGACGTCTGGGTGGGCGACTGCATCCTCGGCGTCAGCAAGGTGGACATCAAGTCGATCGGTGCGGGAGGCGGCAGCATCGCCTGGGTGGATTCCGGCGGACTCCTGCACGTGGGACCGGAGAGCGCAGGGGCGGCGCCCGGTCCGGCCTGTTACGGACGCGGAGGGAGCCGGCCCACCGTCACCGACGCCAATCTGGTGCTGGGCTACATCGATCCCGATTTCTTCCTGGGTGGCGCGATGGCGCTGCGCCCCGAGCTGGCCGAAGCGGCCATCGGCAAGGAGGTGGCCGAGCCCCTCGGCCTGGAGCTGGAGCAGGCCGCCTTCAGCATCTGGAGCACCATCAACGTGGACATGGTCTCGGCCATCGAAGACATCACCGTCTGGCAGGGGATCGATCCGCGCGAGTATCTCTTCGTCTCAGGAGGGGGCGCAGCCGGACTCCACGTCATCCCGATGATCCAGGAGCTCGGCGCCAGCGACATCCTGATACCCAAGGCGGCCGGCGTGATCAGTGCACTGGGCGGCGTCTTCGCGGACATCACCGCCGACTTCAGCTCGAGCCGTTTTGCGGAGAGCGATCGATTCGACTTCGAGGCGGTCGAGGGCGACATGGCCGAGCTCGAGGCCAGGGCGCTGGCCTTCCTGGAAGGGGCCGGCGTCCCGCCGGAGCGCAGGCGAGTGGAGTTCACCGTCGAGGCCAGGTACCGGAGCCAGGTCTGGGAGCTCCCGGTTCCGATCAGGGGCAGCCGCATCAAGGACGACGAAGACCTCGCGTGCCTGGTCGAGGATTTCCACCAGGTCCACGAGAGGACCTTCGGCATCCAGGAGCCGGGGCGTGCCATCGAGTGCGTCTACTGGCGGGCCAAGGCCGTGGGGCTGCTCGCCAAGCCTCGCATCCAGAAGGTCCCCGGCGGCGGCCGGGATCCCGCGGCAGCGCTGCGCGGCAAGAGAAGGGCGTACTTCCGCGAGCTCGGGGGGATGGTGGAGACCCCCGTCTACCTGGGCGACGCGCTTCAGGCCGGAAACAGCATCGAAGCCCCCGCCATCATCGAGGAGGCGACCACCACCGTGGTCGTCTTCCCCGGATCCAAAGTGCGCGTGACCGAGCTGGGCTCGTATCACGTCAGCGTCGGATAGAGGATTGGAGAGGAGATCATGAAGGCAGCTGTGTTCCACGGACCGAGAGACATCCGCTTCGAAGAGGTGGAGAAGCCGACGCTCGAGGAAGGTGAGGTGCTGGTGCGAGTACGGGCCTGCGGGATCTGCGGCTCCGATCTTCACACCTATCGCCACGGGATGTTCGAGGAGTTCCTGGGTCTTCCGGTCGGAACGGGCTGCATCCTGGGACACGAATTTAGCGGTGAGGTGGCTGAAATCTGCGGAGACGTAGGCGGGTTCCAAGTGGGAGACCGGGTCGTCACGGTCAGCAGGGGCGCCAATGCCGAGTACGTCAAGATCAGCCCCCCGGAGACCGAGCTTCTGATGCGCTTCGACGAGTCGGTGAGCTTCGTCGAGGCCGCGACCACCGAGCCGCTGGGGACTTCCCTCCACGCGGTGAATCTCGCCGATCCCAGGGATGGGGAGATCCACCTCATCATGGGCGCGGGGATCATTGGCCTGGGTGTGTTGCAGTGCCTCGAGTCCCAGTCGTCGGCAAGGACCGTCGTGGTGGACCTCTCGGACAAGCGGCTGGCGATGGCGTCCGAGCTCGGAGCGGATCTGACCATCAACGCCTCGAAGATCGATCTGGTGCTGACGATGATGGGCTCCGGACTCCTCGGCCTGGATGTCCCGCTCGTTGGAAACGTGGATGCGGTCTACGACTGCGCCGGCGTCACCAAGAGCTTCGAAGGGACCAGCGTCCTGGCGCAGGCGGTATCCATCGTCAAGGAAGACGGCAAGGTCATCATCGTTGCCGTATTCGAGAAGCAGCCGGAGATCGAGTGGAACCTGGTGGTCCGCAAGGGCGTGCGCCTCTTCGGCTCCTGGGCCTGGAGCCCGGAAGAGCTGGCCCAGGCTTCGCGGCTGATCGGCTCGGGGAAGATCGACCGCAAGCCGCTGGTCAGCCACACCTTCTCCCTGGAGGACGCCAGCAAGGCCTACGAGACCCAGCTACAGGAAGAGGAAGCCATCAAGGTGGCGTTGACCCCATAGGCGACCATCACCTGACCCGGCGAACTCGATGAATTCGGGAGACGCGCAGCGCGCCATCGCAATCCGAAGCAGAGGAGTCCCATGCCTCACCTGATCTACGAGAAGCGGAACGGAATCGCCTACCTCACCATGAACCGGCCCGAGAAGCGCAACGCGCTCACCCCGGAGATGGTGATCCAGCTCGCCGAGGCGTGGACGGACTTCCGCGACGACGGCGACGCCCGGGTCGCCATCCTGACCGGCGCCGGAGATCGCGCCTTCTGCGCCGGCGCGGACCTGGCGCGACTGATTCCGCTGATGACGGGCGCACGCCAGCCCGACGACGGCTGGGACGAAAAGCTGCTCGCCGACCCTTCGATCGTACAGGCGGCGCTGCTGCGCGAGTTCGAAATGTACAAGCCTGTCATCGCCGCCATCAACGGCTTCGCGCTGGCGGGGGGGACGGAGATCATCCAGGTGACCGACCTGCGGGTGGCGGTGCCCCACGCGGAGTTCGGCCTCTCGGAGGTGATGCGGGGTCTCTTCCCCGCCGGCGGTTCGACCGTGCGGCTGGCGCGCCAGATCCCGCACTGCAAGGCGATGGAGATCCTGCTCACGGGCAGGCCGATGGCGGCCGAGGAGGCCTACCGGATCGGTCTGATCAACGAGATCGTGGCGCCGGACCGGCTGCTCCCACGCGCCGAGGAGCTGGCGCACATGATTTCCGAAAACGGGCCACTCGCCGTGCAGTGCTGCAAGGAGAGCGTGCTGCGCACCAGCGGCCTGCCGCTGGCCGAGGCGCTCCAGATCGAAAACGAGTATACGGTTCGCGTCTTCTCCTCCGAGGACGCCATCGAGGGGCCGCGCGCCTTCATCGAGAAGCGCAAGCCGGTGTTCAAGGGCCGCTGAGCCCGTTTTCAGAGGATCGAAGATGACCAGGACAGTCCCCGTGATCGTCGGCGTCGCACAGCTGCGGCGGCGCCCCGAGCTGGACGGCCGCTTCGATCCGGTCGAGCCGGTGCAGATGATGGTGGACGTGGTGGGCCGCGCCTCGGCCGACGCGGGAGATCCGGCTCTGTACCAGGAGGCCGACTACCTCGGCACCATCCCGCCGCTCGCCTGGCCGTATGAGGACACGCCCGCGCGGCTGGCCGAGCTGCTGGGGACCAGCCCGGCGATTCGCCACGAGCCCCTGCCGGGCGGCAACTCGCCCACCGAGCTGGTGAACCACGCCGCCACCGCCATCGCACGCGGGGAGGCGCGCGTGGCGATTCTCGCCGGGGCGGAGGCGCTCCACTCTCGCCAGCGAGCCGATCGGGAGGGCGTCTCGCTCGATCACTGGTCCCCGCGGCCCGAAACCCCGATCGACGTGGTGATGCGCGGGCAGCCGCCGATGGCCTCGCCCCTCGAGTCGCGCCACGGCTTCAGGCTGCCCACCGATATCTTTCCGGTTTTCGAGAACGCGATTCGCGCGAACGCCGGGCGCTCCATCCAGGAGCACCAGGCAGTCCTCGGTCGGATGATGGCGCGCTTCTCGGCCGTGGCGGCGAAGAACCCCTACGGGTGGTTTCCCGTCGAGCGCAGCCCCGAGGAGTTCACCACGGTGAGCGCTTCGAACCGGTGGATCTGCTTCCCCTACCCGAAGCTGATGAACGCGATCATCACGGTCGACCTGGCCGCCGCACTCGTCGTGATGAGCGAGGCGGAGGCCGATCGCCGCGGGATTCCCCCTGCTCAGCGCGTGGCCTTCCTGGCCGGAGCCAGCAGCCTCGATCCCTGGACGCTGACGGAGCGGCGGCAGTTCAGCCGGAGCGCGGGCTGTGCAGCGGCCGCGCGGGCGGCGCTCGACCACGCCGGGATCGATGTCGCCGACGTGGATCTCTTCGACCTCTACAGCTGCTTCCCCAGCGCCGTGGAGCTGGCCATGGATGGACTGGGCCTCGAGAGCGACGATCCACGTCCCCTCACCGTGACCGGCGGGCTCCCCTGCGCGGGAGGGCCGGGGAACAGCTACTGCATGCACTCCATTGCGACCATGGTCGAGCGTCTGCGCGAGGGCGTGGGCAGCGTCGGCTACGTGTCCGGGCTGGGGATGAGCGCCGCCAAGCACGCCGTCAACCTCTTCTCGACCGACCCGGCGCGGATCGCGGCGGCGGATGGCGAGGCGCCGCACATCCAGCTCCCGGCGGAGGAGCTCTCCGGCCCGGAGATCGCCGAGGCGCCGGAGGGGCCGGGGACGATCGAGACCTACACGGTGGCGTTCGACCGCGAGAACCATCCCCAGACCAGCCGGCTCATCATCCGGCTCGACGACGGCCGACGTACGGTCGCCCACGGCGAGCAGACGGGAGCCGCCTTCACGCGGCTGACCCTGGGCGAGGGGGTCGGACTCCGCGGCTCGGTTACGCCAGGTCGCGACGGCGAGCCGAACCGCTTCGAGATCGAATCAAAGAGACCCGTATAATCTCAATACCGGGAGGGAACCAGGAATGAAGCTATTGCCCCTGGCGGCCGAGCCGTTTGCCGTGCCGACGGACCGCGACATGTCGCCGTCCGAGCGGCGGGACTTCGTGCGGACCCATCGGACCTGCATCTACGGATATGCGCGGCGGGCCGACGGGCCGGCCATGTCGGTCGTCTACTACATTCCGACCGATACGGACGAGCTGCTGATCTCGACGATGCGAAGACGGGCGAAAGCGAAGGTCGCGGGGCGCGACGAGAAGGTCAGTCTCTGTATCCTCGATGAGCGGTGGCCGTTCGCCTTCCTGCAGGTCTACTGCGACGCGCGGCTGGACGACGATCCCAAGCTCGTGGTAGACGTGATGATGGCGGTAGGCGGTCGCATGTCGGGGACGCCCCTGGACGAAAAGGCGCGTCCCGTAGTGGAGGCGATGGCGAAGAAGGAGGATCGGGTCGTCGTACGCTGTCGGCCCTACGAGACCTTCGCGCAGCCGCCACGGCACCTCCATCGCAACGACCAGGAGGAAGAGATCACCCACTGGGTCTCAGCGAGCATTCCCTGGGACGCGAAGGACGAGGGGCCTGCCTTCTAACCCCAATCCGACATTCTTGAGAGGGGCCGCTGATTCATATTGAAAGTGGCTCCGTCGGTGTGCGAAATGGAGTTACCACACTTCAACCCGCCACCGAGG
>Ga0307423_1000341_pt1 | contig 31633 bp, 27 predicted proteins | sample SalMarWE160310MG_FD_202154 | JGI IMG/M metagenome (GOLD analysis project Ga0307423, IMG submission 202154) | Salt marsh sediment microbial communities from the Plum Island Ecosystem LTER, Massachusetts, United States - WE1603-10 | ecosystem: Environmental > Aquatic > Marine > Intertidal zone >... | reverse complement strand
GACATCCTGGGGAGTAGCCAGACACTCTGGATCCTCGTGGCCCTGATCATCCTGCCGACGATCGCCGTACTCGGCGTCCCCGAGGTCCGCAACCTGCGCTCACAGCCCGAGCCCAGGAAGATCGGAGGCTTGGCTGGGTGACGAGACGACACCGGGCGCGGTTGTCGGTGCTCGAGAGAAGGTCAGGGCAAAGAAGCGGGCAGCTGGGGAACTGCTACGCTCGAAACGAAGATTTCTCTGGGGATGGATTCGCGGGGCCCGGAGGGATGACAAGACGGCATGACCGAACCGCAAGCGCCGTTGGTCCGGCGGCTTTCCACCCTCCGGCTCTATCTCGTCTCGGTTGCGATCGGTGGCGTCGCCGGCCTCGGCGCGGTGTTCTTCCGCGGTCTGATCGGGCTGTTCCACAACCTGCTCTTCCTCGGCCAGATGTCCTGGACGTACGACGCCAACGTCCATACCCCCGCGAGCCCGTGGGGCGCGTGGGTGGTGGCCGTGCCCGTGGTGGGCGCTCTCGGCGTGGCGTTTCTCGTGAAGAACTTCGCTCCGGAGGCGAAGGGCCACGGTGTTCCCGAAGTCGTAGACGCGATCTACTACGACCGCGGTGTAATCCGCCCGGTGGTCGCGCTCGTCAAAGCGATCGCCTCGGCCCTGTCGATCGGAAGCGGCGGCGCTGTAGGGCGAGAAGGCCCGATCATACAGATCGGCTCGGCCTTCGGCTCGATGATCGGTCAACTGCTGCCGGTTCCCGTCTGGCAGCGCATGACCATGATCGCTGCAGGCGCCGGGGGCGGGATCGCGGCCACCTTCAATACCCCGATTGGGGGTGTGCTCTTCGCGGTCGAGATCATGATGCTCGAGGTGAGTGCCCGCACGCTCGTCCCGGTGGCGATCTCCACCGCGACCGCGACCTATGTGGGGCGGATCTTCTTCGGCTCCCATCCATCCTTCGTAATTCCGACCTTCGAGAGCTCTGTTTTCGAGCTGACGAGTCCGTCTACCCTGCTCGCCTTCGTGGGCCTCGGCGTCCTGATGGGGCTCGTGTCGGTGGCCTACATCCGCTCGATCTACCTGTTCGAAGACATCTTCGAACGCCTGCCTGGAGGCTATTACGTCCGCCATGCGGGCGGGATGCTGCTGGTCGGGATCCTCTTCTACGTGCTCTTCCGCACCACCGGCCAGTACTACGTGGAGGGCATCGGCTACGCCACCGTGCAGGACGTACTCACCGGCACCCTGGATGCCGCACCTCTGCTTCTGCTGTTGTTCGCGCTGAAGCTCCTCGCCACGTCGCTTACGCTCGGTTCCGGCGCCTCGGGCGGGATCTTCTCGCCAGCGCTGTACATGGGCGCGACGCTCGGCGCGGTCTATGCCATTCTCATTGGCAGCGCGTTCCCTCAACTCGCCGTGAGCCCACCCGCATTTGCCGTGGCGGGGATGGCAGGCGTGGTCGGTGGCTCGACCGGTGCCGCCATGGCGGCGATCGTGATGATCTTCGAGATGACGCTCGACTACAACGTGATCATCCCGATGACGATCACCGTGGCGTTGAGCTACGGCGTGCGGAGCCGCCTGTGCGCCCAGAGCATCTACTCGCTCAAACTCAGCCGGCGGGGCCATAACATACCGGCGTCGCTCCGGACGAGTGTGCACGAGCTGCGCCGGGCGGAGGACCTGATGGAAGCTGTGCAAGCAAGGGTGGAGGCCTCCAGCACGCTCGACGACGTGGCACGCATCCTCGCCGAGCGTACCGACGTCTCGTGGTTCCTGGTGGTGGAGGCGGACCACGTGGTCGGCATCTTGACCCGCTCCGACGCGCTTGCGGCGCTCGGCCAGCACGACCGCGGCGCCACCCTCGGCGAGATCGCGCGTCGGGACTGGCTGCAGGTGGGCCCACGGGCGCGCCTCACCGACATCGTGAGCGGCATCCGGGCCCGCGGCGCATCCTACGCCCTGGTCGCCGAGGAACCGGGGCCGGTCGCAGCCGACGCGGTGCGCGGACTCATCACGAAAGTCGAGATCGCCGACGCTCTCGCGCAGGTGAGCGACCTCTTCACCGGATGACGGCGGCGCCTCGATAGGTGGCCATGCTTCCGCCCTCCGTGAATGAGATGTTCAGATTCCTCTCGCCTCCATCTCCAGTTCGCGCACGAGGAACTTTCTCAGCTCGCGGTCGAACCGGCGTTCGTATTTTGTCGTGAGAATGAATCGCTTCACTCCGAAGAAGGTGGACGCAGCACCCAACACCACCAGGCTGCCGTCGGCGATCGTCCAGAGCCCCAGGCCGAAGTACCGCATGAGAGCGAGGCCGACGGCGACGAAGGCCAGACCGGTGCGTATGAAGGCCAATTCCGTCCTGCCCCTGGCAAGCAGGGTGCGGTAGCAGGAAAGGTCGGTGCGGTCGGCTGCCAAATCGGTGCGGTCCTGGGCCAGGGTGGTGCGCTGCTCCGACAGCCCGGTCCGCTGTCTGGCCAGGTCTGTGCGGTCGTCTGCCAGAGTGGTCCGCGTTTCCGACAGGTCGGTCCGGTGTCGGGCCAGCTCGGTGCGTTTCTCGGAGAGCCTCGTGCGCTGCTCCGCAAGCTCGGTGCTCCTGCCGCCGAGAGTGGTCTGCTCTCGCGCCAGCCGAGTTCGCTCTTCCGCCATCGAGGTACGCTGCTCGGCCGCCATGGTACGCCGCCCGGCGAGATCGTTTCGCATCTCGGCCAGGCCGACCAGATTGCCCGTCAGCCTGTTTTCTTCGTTGGCCAGCTCGATCAAGGTCTGTGCGAGGGTGCGAAGCTCGACCTCCCTTCCGTTGCTGGGCGTACGCTCCTGTCCTTCAGCCATCGGGGTTCTCCTCCTTGCCAATGATCCGGGCCATCTCGCACGGTGATGTGCTCTTTCATTGGGCTTTCAGCGCGCGATTCACAGACGCCTTGAACTCGGCGATCCTCACGAGCTTGTCGAAATAGTCGAAGGCCTGCTGATCAGGTGCCTTCACCGCCGTCTCCAGTGTGGCAAATGCCGTCGGCATGATCACCTGGGTCTCGGGCCACCTGTTCCTGGTAAACTCCACCAGCTCGATTCCGTCCACCCCCTCCATCTTGATGGGCTCCTGAAATCGGGGATCATCTCCACTTGCCCGTCCATACGGGCTATCCGCCTACCCGCTCAAGGAGAAACTCGTGATTACGGGTAGAATGCCCGTGAGCGCAGCGTTCGTAGGGAGGAAGAAAGCATGAGTCACAAGATGAAGAACATCCGCTCCAAAGCCACCGCTCTCGGTGGTTTGTTGACGATCAGCGATGCTGAATTCAATGCCTTTATGGGCACCTACGGCGCGTTGTTCATCGACTCACCGGAAAGTACCAGAGCTGATTACGACAACGGTGTTCCCATGCAAGGCTACAAACAGGGCAGTAGCAAGGAGCTCGAGCAATATTATAAGATCATCCATTTGTTGTGTACCCTCGGCTCCGTCGAAAAGATGTATATGCCTCCCACCATAGATTCACAAAAGTCGGTCAAAGAAAACCAGAATTTGCTCGAACAACAAGTGGCAAAAGACCTTGATGTAGGCAAAGGCGATATTCTTTTGGATTTGGGATGCGGATGTGGCGCAATCGCAGAGCACATCGGGGCATTAACAGGCGCTTCCATTTACGGCATCAACATCGATAAATCGCAGATCGAAAAGGCTTGGGGAAACCCGTCGTTGCAGAAAGATCAATTTACAGTAGGTGATTTCAACAAGCCTCTCGAGTTTGGCGACAACACGTTTGACGGGGTTTACGCGATCCAACCGATGACATACGTAACCGATATGGAATTCACCTTTGAGGAGGTGTTCCGCGTCCTAAAGCCTGGCGGGAAATTTGTCATCGATGACGTTGCTGCACTCGACAACTACGATCGTGAGAACAACCACCACAGGTTGTTGATTCAGCATACCCGCGAGTTGACTGCATTCGGAGGGTTTTGGCACTACAAGTTTTGGGAGGACACGTACAAGAACACGGGGTTTGAGTTGATTACATCCAAAGGGCAAAGTGCAGTAGAGAACATTCGAAAGGAGGTCGCGCTGTACGACAAATACGAGGCAATCGTCTCATTTCTATCGACGATGCACCTGTTTCCCCGAAAGATGTTCATGATGATTCGTCGTATGAACGCCAATGCCGAATCGTACATCAAAGCGGAGGAAGAAGAGCTGATAAGCCTGAACTGGTATTCTGTCGGGCAAAAACCGCAACATTCGTAATCGTGAAGTACCAACTCCTGCGGCGGCCAGAGTGACCTGACTCCTTCAGATCGATCCAGCCAGATTGCGAGGATCAAGTGTAGGGAGAGCAGGAGATGGGCAGGAAGCGCCACACGGCGCAGCAGATCATCGCCAAGCTACGGGAGGCCGAGGTCGAGCTGGCCGAGATGGACGCCACCTAAGCCGCTCTGGCTGACGGATCTTCCCCGGGAAGAGTGGACGCGGGGTCGAGGACCAACCCCGCTCCCCGGGGGCAGGCAAGAGGCGCCGCAAGCGCCTGGAAACACTGGAGCCGACGGGCGGGCTCGAACCGCCGACCTGCTGATTGCGAATCAGCGGCTCTACCAGCTGAGCTGCGTCGGCTGAGGATTTCTGAAACAGGCAGTCTTCCTGATCGCCCGGGGTGAATCCCCATCGCCGAGGCTGAAGAACGCTCCTGGGATCGACACCTGGTCCGGAAATGAGGGCTCCCGAGCTACGAGCGCGAGGAGCTGCGCTCGTCGATCCAGTCCAGCATCACGTTCAGCGCCAGGCCGAGGTTGCCGCACTGGCAGTGCGTATGGGCGCTCTCCTCCCGGGTGAAGATTCTTCCGGTGAAGGAGCGGACGTTGGTGAGGGCGCGCGCCTGCCGGTGGAAGTGTTGGAGCGGCATGTAGTGATCCTCGGTTCCGGCGAGGAGCAGGAAGTCCTGGGTGACGCGGCTGGAGATGCGGCGCGTGGTGAACTCCTTCATGCGCCGGAGGTAGTGGTAGGGCCGCTCCACGCCGAAGACGTAGCTCCCGTGCTCGAAGGCCCAGCGGGCGAAGGGATCTCGCTCGATCTGCCGGCGCGCCAGCCTGTCGAACAGCCGCCCCGCGCGGAGCCCCATCAGAAGGCGCGTCATCGCCCGGATCGGCATCGGCCGCGTGGAAAGACCAGCCTCGAAGAGGTCCCAGCAGACGTCGAAGGCGATCACGCGCGGAATGCGCGGCAGGAATGCCGCCGCCCTCGGCGCCAGGTAGCCGCCCAGCGAGATCCCGATCAGAGTAACGTCGTCGAGATGCAGGTGGTCGAGCACGGCCGCCACTGGCCGCTCCCACTCGGTGGTGAAGGGAATGCCCTGGCATCGAATCACGGATCCCTGCCCCGGGCCCTCGAAGAGAACGGCTTCGTATCCAGCCTGCGGAATGCAGCGGACCACTCCATAGAGCTCCTCCGCATAGGAGTCGAAGCCGCCGTGGACGACCACGGTCCCCTTTCGCTGCACGCCTTCCGGCACCGATAGACGCCACGCGGGAAGGTGGCCCGACTGGTAGGGCACCTCGACTTCCCGGACGGCGCCGCTGGCGAAGTCCGCCGCCGCCAGGTCGCGGAAGAGCTTGGCCTGGCGCTCGTAGGCCGCCCGCTTGTCCGGATCGCCGGGCGCCATGAAGAACTCGGCAGCCCGCAGGTAAGCCGCGGCATTCTGGCTCCGATCCTCCGAGATGGCCCGATCCGCCAGGGCCAGGAACTCGCGCTTCCAGTCCGCCAGGTCGCGGATCCTGGGTGCCACCGTCCGGATCTCCTCGAGCCGCCCACCTCCCAGCGTCGCCAGTCGGTTGAGCTGGAAGTCCAGGCTGGTGTCCTCGTGAAGATGGTGAACTCCGACCGGAAAGCCCCAATTGCGCATCGCTCTTCCCCTTCTGGCCGCGACTCAGGCTTTCCGCCCGGTGACGGCCGAATCAAGCCTGCTTGGACCAGACCAGCGTCCGGTTGTTCGCCGGCATTTCATAGTCTTTCCTGAGAGTCATGCCCGCCTCGCGGGCCAGCTCGTCCACAGCCTCGAAATCCCTGATCCCGCCCGACGGGTCACGCGCCCTCAGCCACCGATCGAAGCGGGCGTTGCTCTCACTGGTGTAGTCACCGCGGTAGTTGAAGGGGCCGTACAGGCAGAATATGCCACCCGCCTGCAGAACCTTCCCGACACCCGAGAAGAAGCACACGACTTCCGGCCACGACATCCAGTGTGCCGTGTTGGAGCTGAACACGGCGTCGTAGCGCTCCGCGGGCCAGTCACCTTTGCAGACATCCAGTGCAAGCGGCGGCAACACATTCGCGAGCCTGGCTTCGGCCAGCCAGGCTCTGATGTCCGCGTGGGCCGCCACGACGTCGCTGGTCTGCCAGATGAGTCCGGGAAACTCCGGCGCGAGATAGACAGCGTGCTGACCGGTGCCGCTGCCGATTTCCAGCAGCCGTGACTTGCCCGCCAATTCGACGCGAAGCACCTCCAGAATCGGCGCCCGGTTCCGCTCACAGGATTCGACGTAGGGTTTCACCTTCCAGCGCTCGCTTCAGGACGCGCCAGGCGCTCGACCGTCGCAATGATCTCCTCGGTACCGGCGGTGGGTCCGAAGGCCGCCGCGACACCTTTGGCCCGGATCGCCCGCGCGTCCTCCGCGGTGACAACCGATCCGCCGACCACGATCGGGACCTCGAACGCCTGCTCGCGGAGAAGCGCCAGGAGCTGGTCGAGGTAGTGCAGGTACTCCCACGAATGGCAGCTCAGACCGATCACGTCCACCCCCTCCTCGACCACCGCCTTCACGATGTCGGGCGGAAGATTGAAGCGGCCCAGGTAGAGCACCTCCATGCCGGCGTCGCGAAGGGCGCGCGCCACGGCCGTGGCGCCCACCTCGTGCTGATCCAGCCCCAGGATCCCGATCAATACGCGGATCTGCTGCATGGCGCGCCTCTTCTCACTCCGCTCGAATGGGATCGTCGACCATTCCGAAGGGGTCGGCCGGACGCCCGTAGGCCATGCGCAGGACACCGGCCATCTCACCCATGGTGGCGCCCACCTCGGTGGCCGCGACGATGGCCGGCATCAGGTTCGCATCGCGATCGCGGGCACGGGCGTGAAGCGCCTCGAGGCTCGCCCCGACCCGCGCACCGTCCCGCTGCTTCCGGTGCTCCCGCACCCACGCGACCCGTTCGCGGCACGGCTCGATCTTCTCCTGAGCCACCTCGCGAAGCAGCAGATCCTCCTCGTCCGGCATCACGTGTGTGTTCACGCCGACCTTGCGGAGCGTGCCGTCGGCGAGCTCCCGCACGTGGCGCTCCATCGCATCCTGGAAGAGCCGCCGGAACCAACCGCTCTCGCAGAGCTCGGCCGGCTCGCCCGCCGCTTCGATGCGAAGCACGGTCTCCCAGACACGCCGCTCCATCTCGTCGGTCAGCGACTCGACGTAGTAGGAGCCGCCGAGCGGATCGGCCACCCGGGTCGCCCCGCTCTCGAGCTGGATGACCTGCTGGGTGCGCAGCCCGACGAGATGGGCCTCGGCGCTGGGGATCCGGTAGCCCTCGTCGAAGGTGGAGACCTCGATCGCCTGGGCGCCGGCGAGGGCAAGGGCGAGAGCCTGGGTGGCCCCGCGAACGACGTTGTTGACGGGCTGCTGGGCGGTCAGCGAGAGGCCCGAGGTGTGGGCGGCGATGTTCACCGCCAGCGAGCGCGGATCACGGGCACCGAACTCCTCGCCCATCATGCGCGAGAAGATCCGCCGAGTGGCCCGGATCTTGGCGATCTCTTCGAAGAAGTCCATGCGGCAGTTCACCAGGATCGCGATACGCGGAGCGAAGCGGTCGATCTCGATGCCCCGATTCAGAAGCTCGCGAACGATGCCACGGATCTCGACGAAGCCGAGCGCCATCTCCTCCACCGCGTCGAGCCCGCCGTCACTGATGAAGTAGGTATCCTCGAGGAAGGAGTGGAACTTCGGCATCTCCTCGCTGCAGAAGGCGATCGAGTCGACGGCCAACCGCAGCCGGAGCTCGAAGGGCATGTGGACGGAGTAGCCGGTGTCCTCGCAGTAGTAGGGCGCCTGGACGACCGACCCGCGCAGCACCGCCGGGGAGATGCCGCGCTCCCGGGCGACACAGTGGAGTCCGGCCAGGGCGAAGGCGGGCTGCAGCGAGTGCGACAGCGTGATGCGATCCAGCGGAAGATCCCGATACAGCTCGCGGTAGTCGTCGAGGCAGCAGATCGAGACACCCTGGGTGCCGACGGCGTGCTCGGCGAACGGGTGGTCGGGATCCAGGCAGGCCATGGTCGGGGTGTCGCCGATCACGTCGAGCCCCGTCTGCCCCTTCGAGAGCAGGTACCTGAACTGGGCGTTGGAGCGCGCGGGATCGCCCTCGCCCGAAAGCTCGCGCTGGATCCACCCTCCCCTCTCCTCCGGGTGCGCCCAGGTACCGCGCGTGTACGGGAATGCGCCGGGATCGCCGAGCTTCACCGCAGGCTCGAAGCCCTCGAGATCCGCAGGCCCGTAGACGGGCTTCAGGGGAATCCGTGACTGGGTGCATCGGTCCGTCATCAAAGCCGATCTCCGTTCGGTACCCGCCGGGTCGTCGTCTCACCCGTCGGAGCCGGGCGCGGCGGCGGTGAGCAGTGCCGTCCAGCCCACGAGCTGCATGGTGGAGATGCTAGCTTCGTTGTCAATGGCCGATGCCGGCTCACCCACCCGCTTCAGGAGGCTTTCCCGTGGCCTACGAGACCATCCTCTACGAGACCGAAGGCGCCATCGCCACCATCAGCTTGAACCGTCCCGAGCGGCTCAACACCATCGTGCCGCCGATGCCGGACGAAATCGAGGCGGCGGTGATCGCCGCGAACCACGATCCCGAGCTGCGCGTGATCGTCCTTCGCGGCCTGGGCCGCAGCTTCTGCGCCGGCTTCGACTTCGGGAAGGACTTCGCGCGCTACGAAGCGGCGCTGGCCACCGAGGGGCGCTGGGATCCCGGCAAGGACATGATCTTCACCACCAGTCCCTTCGTTGCCCCGGTGCCCAAGTTCATGAGCCTCTGGCGCAGCCCGAAGCCGGTGATCGCCCAGGTGCACGGCTGGTGCGTCGGCGGGGGCTCCGACATGGCCCTGTGTGCCGACCTCGTCATCGCCTCCGAGGACGCCCGCATCGGCACACCCTACTCGCGGATGTGGGGCTGCTATCTGAGCGGGATGTGGCTCTACCGGCTGGGGCTCACCCGCGCCAAGGAGCTGGCCTTGACGGGCCGGCCTCTCAGCGGAAAGAAGGCGGCCGAAATCGGGCTGATCAATCAGGCCGTGCCGTTCCGGGAGCTGGAAGACCTGGTCTGGTCCGAAGCGGAGCGGTTGGCCCGGCTTCCGCTCTCCCAGCTCGCGGCGATGAAGCTGATCGTGAATCAGGCCTATGAGAACATGGGACTGCACGGCACCCAGACGCTGGGTCCGATCCTGGACGGCTACATGCGGAACACGCCCGACGCGCTGCGCTTCATCGAGATCGCGGGGAGCCAGGGTGTCGCCGCCGCGATCGCGGAGCGCGATGGCGCCTTCGGCGACTACAGTCAGGCGCCTCCCTCTGAGCAGCCCTCCCGGGACCACGTTATCGTCGCGGGGGCTCGAGCCTCCGAGCGAAAATGACGCGCGCGAGCCCAGGGCGAAGGAGTGCGCCCAGAATCTCGAGCCACCCCAGTCAACCAGGAAGGAAGCGATCTTGAGCAACGTGCAGAATCCCGGAAAGTCACAGCGCCAGCTCACCGCCGAGGACTACGCGCGCGCGGAGCAGTTCCTCCCCTGGCACGTGAGCCCGCGGGTCCGCAACGTCGAGGTGCGGCCGAACTGGATCGGCGACAGCGACCGCTTCTGGTACGAGCGGCAGACGCGGGACGGAACCGAGGCCATGCGGGTCGACCCCCGCACCGGCGAGTGTGGCCCGTTTCCGGAAGGAAGCGATCGGCAGGCGCGCGAGCGCGACGGAGAATCAGGACCGGAGGGGGATCGCCTCGCGGCGACGCTCACCCATGGCCTGCTCTCGCCCGACGGCCGCTGGGCCGTATCCGGCCGCGACTCGAATCTGATCCTGCGGGCCATGGCGTCCGGCGAGGAGCGGGCGCTCACGCAGGACGGCGAGCTCACCTACGCCTACGGAAAGTCGCCGGACTCCAACACATTCGCAGTGACGGCCCGGGTGGCGGGCATCCCCCTGCCACCGATGGCGATCTGGTCGCCCGACTCGCGAAGGCTTCTCACCGTGCGCCTCGACGAGCGGCGGGTGAAGGAGCTCCACCTGCTTCAATCGGCGCCGCCCGACGCCAGTGCGCGGCCGGTGCTCCACACCTACCGCTACGCCATGGCCGCCGACGAGGAGATTCCTCAGGCCGAGCTGCTCGTCTTCGATGTCGAGACCGGGAAGCGGGTGGACGCGGACTGGACACCGATTCCCGCGCCGCTTCTCTCCCCCATCGAGCTCCAGCACGCCTGGTGGAGCGCGGACGGCTCTCGCGTCTACTTCATCGACCTCGCCCGGGGCTGCCAGGCCTGCCGCCTCTGCGAGCTGGATGTCGAGACGGGCGCCGTGCGCCCCATCCTCGAAGAGCGGAGCGAGACCTATCTGGAGCTGAACCCCGCCACCTGGGCACAGCCGAACGTCCGGATCCTCGGCGGGGGGGAAGAGGTCATCTGGTTCTCGGAGCGAGACGGGTGGGGGCACCTGTATCTCTACGACGCTCGGACGGGAGAGCTCGAGAGCCAGATCACCTCGGGCGAGTGGCTGGTGCGCGACATCATCCGCGTCGACGAGGAGGCGCGAAGGGTCTACTTCACAGCGTGCGGCCGCGAGCCGGAACGCGACCCCTGCTACCGGCACCTCTACGGCGTGAACCTCGACGGCTCCGATCTGACCCTGCTGACTCCGGAGGACGCCGACCACCAGGTCTCCGTTCCCCCCGCCAGCGAGATCGTGGCCCTGGCACAGATGGCGCTACTGGGCGGTACACCCTCGGTCTCCCGCTTCTCACCTTCCGGCCGCTACTTCGTGGACACCTGGTCGCGGATCGACGCGGCTCCGGTCTCGCTGCTCCGCACGGCCGACGGTGCGCTCGTCTGCACCCTGGAGACTGCCGATCTGAGCGATGTCCTGGAGGCGGGCTGGCGCTGGCCGGAGCCCTTCCAGGTGAAGGCCCGGGACGGCGAGACCGACATCTATGGAGCGATCTACCGGCCCTCGCACTTCGACCCCGAGCGGCGCTACCCGGTGATCGACATGATCTATCCGGGCCCCCAGGTCATCCGCACACCGAAGCGCTCCTTCCCCGTCGACCCGCACGAAAGCATCAACTTCACCCTGCCCCAGGTGCTGGCAGAGCTCGGCTTCGTGGTGGTGACACTCGACGGCATGAGCACGCCCTTCCGCTCGAAGGCGTTCCACGACTTCGCCTACGGCCACATGGAGGATGCCGGTGGTCTGGAGGATCACCTCGCAGGGCTCCGGCAGCTGGCGGAACACCATCCCTACATGGATCTCGACCGCGTGGGCATCACCGGTCATTCGGGGGGCGGCTTCGCCTCGACCCGGGCGATTCTGGCCTACCCCGATTTCTACAAGGTGGCGGTCTCCTCGGCGGGAAACCACGACCAGCGCGGGTACCAGTCGTATTGGGGCGAGAAGTATCAGGGCCTCCCGGACATCGCAGACCAGATCGAAGACGTCTACGGGGCGCAGATCAACGCCCGGCTTGCGGGGAACCTGAAGGGCAAGCTCCTGCTGATCGCGGGGGACATGGACGACAACGTCCACCCGGCCCTGACCCTTCAGGTGGCGAACGCACTGATCGCAGCGAACAAGGACTTCGACCTGCTGCTGCTTCCCAACCGGAACCACCAGGCGAGCCTGCGCGACCCCTACGTGCTGCGCAGGCTCTGGGACTACTTCGTGCGCCACCTGCTGGGAGCCGAGCCACCTGCGGGCTACCGGATTCGCGGGCCGCAAGAGGCATCGGCTGCCCCGACGCCGGAGCGGGGCTGAGCGGCGTCAGCTCGAGATGACCCCGTTGGCCACCGCTCGGGTCATCGGAGTTCGCTCAGCGGATATTTGTCGGCCGTCCGGATCAGGGCAATCAGCAGATTGGTCGACGGCACCAGCTCATCCTCGGCAACAGCTTCGAGGGTGTCCTCCGGGAAGTTCAAATACGGCTCGCCAGAGAGGAGCCCCACGGTGGGGAGCCCGGCTTCGAACAGCTCGCCGGAGATGCCCCTGGCCTTCCCCGTGGTCGCCCGGACCAGCCGCTGGGGGATGACCATGCTGCGCCGGTAGTCCCTGTGGAGGACCGCCGCCTTGGCGATATCCGGGACTGCACCGCCCCAGCTGGTCAGCAGCATCCGAAAGCTGGGAATCTCCGAGACCGCGAACGACAGGTCCTCCTGCGGGCGGAGGCGCCTCCCGATGTGCTCGGCGGAGATCACCAGAGCCGTCTTTCGGAGAATCCCGTCGAGATGCCGGTCGACGAAGTGGCGCTCGCCAACGCGGCCGACGGTGTGGGCATCCACCGCCAGGAAGATGATGCCGCGCTCGAGGGGGAGGCGATCGCGCACGCTGGCGAAGTGCGCCGCCAGTGCCAGGACGATGGACACACCGGAAGCATCCTGTACCGCTTGTGCGAAATGCGAGTCGTAGTGACTCATCACGACGTAGTATTCGTCGGTTCGCCCCGGCAGCTCGGCCCAGAGGTTGTACGCGATTCCCCGATCGAGCCGTGCGCGCATGCGGATGGTCCCGGTGACATCGCCCTTGCTCGCCAGCGCCCGCACCCGCTCGACCAGGCTCCTCCGAATCCAGACTCCGGGAATGGTCTTGCGGAGTCCGTGGTTCATCTGGGGAGAAAATGCGTCCGAATCCCATTGCATCTGCCCCAGCAGCCCCACCATCCCAACGGCGCCGGCGTCGCGGACCTTCTGGTAGATCCGCCGCTCGAACTGCGAATCCTGCATCAGGATGCGCGGCTCGTCCGCCAGCGTGCCGTCGGGGTCGTGGAGAAAGAACAACCCGCGCAGAAAGGGCGAGAGAGCGGGTTTGGCGGGATGCTCGAATACGGCGATCCTCCCGGCCAGGTTGATCCCCTCGATCCCCTCGCCATCGCCGACGTAGGCCAGCTCACCGCTGACGCCGGCCTCGCCAGTCGGTGGCGAGAAGGGGATGTAGTGGCAGGGAACCGACTCGGTCTCTCCCTCGGCCGGATCCGAGATCAGGAGCCCCCAATCTTCGGCTTCGAAGGTCCCGACCTCGAAGGGCTCCGGCTCGGCCACCTTCAGGCCGAAGCTCCGGAGCTGGCGCGCGATGTAATCCCGGGTCCTTCGTCCGCCCTCGCCGCCGGGAGTTCGCCAGCCGAGCCGCGTGATGTCGGCGATCCAGGCGAAGATCTCCTCGCCACTCTGTGTGGTCTCCTCCGCCTCGACGCTCAGCTCCGGCATGGACTTCAGGTAAGACGGCACGCCGAAGTAGAGCAGCGCAGCGAGAGCCGCCGTCGCGCCGACCAGGCCGATGAGCAGGTATAGAAGGGCCCGCACGGCATTCTCCTCCGCTGGCGACGCGCTCGCGCCCTTGGCCAAGGATATCACGAGGCAGGGGCTCGCAGGGGCATCTTGCGCGAGCGCCGCTGACGGGGTAGACGAGAGGAAAGGAGTGACGATGCGAACCACGGACTCGAGATTTGGGGGAGCGCTCGCGGCTCTCGTCGTGCTGGGGGCAGCGTTTGCGCTGGGCGCCAGGGCGGAGGAGACTCCGACGATACCGGCCGCGGCCGAACGACTGGCGGAGGCCATCCGGTTCCCAACCATCTCCTGGGAAGAAGCGGACCGATTCGATCGCGAGGCGTTTCTCGCCTTTCACACCTTCCTGGAGCGCTCCTTTCCGCGCGTCCACGCGTCGCTCCGACGCGAGGTCGTGAACGAATACAGTCTCCTTTACACCTGGCAGGGAGAGGACGCCAGCCGGAAGCCGATCCTGTTGACCGACCACTTCGACGTGGTACCGGTGGCCGAGGATACGCTCGACGAGTGGCAGCAGGCCCCCTTCGCGGGGGTGATCGCCGACGGATTCATCTGGGGTCGCGGAACCATGGACGACAAGTCGGGCGCGCTGGCCCTGCTCGAAGCGGTGGAGGGCCTGCTCGCCCAGAGCTTCGCGCCGCAGCGAACCATCTACCTCGCCATTGGCCACGACGAGGAGCTGGGCGGCGACGAGGGCGCGGGCGTGACCGCAGCGCTCCTGCGCGAGCGCGGCGTCCGGTTCGATTTCACGCTCGACGAAGGTGGAGCGGTGGTCAGCGGCGCGGTGCCCGGCGTCGAGTCGCCTCTGGCACTGATCGGAATCGCCGAGAAGGGCTACGTCATGATCGAGGTCACCGCCCACGCCGACGGTGGCCACAGCAGCATGCCGCCCCGCACCACGGCGATTGGCCGGCTTGCCCGGGCCATCCAGGCGATCGAGGAGCATCCAATGCCGGCAAGGGTCTCCGGGCCGGCGGCCCTTCTCCTCGATGAGATCGGCGAGCATATGAAGTTTCCGCTGAAGACGGTGGTCGAAAACCGCTGGCTCTTCGGGCCGATCCTGCGCGCCTACCTGAGCGGGAATCCGGCGACCAATGCGATGATCCGCACCACCACCGCCGTGACCATGGTCGAGGGAGGCGTCAAGCCGAACGTTCTGCCCGACACCGCCACGGCGTCGGTGAACTTCCGGCTGCTGCCCGGCGACACCGGAGAGGACGTCCTCGCCCACGTCCGAGAGGCGGTCGATGACGACGATGTGGACGTCGAGCTGACCTACGCGCACGAGGCCTCGCACGTGGCCGATCCGGAGTCAGCCTCCTTCGAGCTCCTGCGCGCCAGTCTCGACGAGGTCATGCCCGATGTGATCGCCGCGCCGTATCTGTCCCTGGGCGGCACCGATACCAAGCATTACGTGGACCTGGCCGAGAACAGCTACCGCTTCAATGCCCTCCGCGCAGGACCCGACGACCTCACGCGGGCGCACGGCGTGAACGAGCGCGTCGCGGTGGCCAACTACACCGAGTGCATCGCATTCAACGAAGCCGTGATCCGCCGCGCGGCGGAATAGCCCGCATTCTTCGGCAGTGAGAGCTAGCGACCCGACCAGCGCGGCGGCCGTTTCTCCATGAACGCGGAGACCGCCTCGCGATAGTCCGCCTCGGTCATCATGCGCTCGAGCAGCGCGTCCGCGTCGCGGACCGCCGCTCCGACGTCGCGATGGAGGTCGGTGTAGATCTGGCGCTTGGTCTCCCTGAGCGAGCCGGGAGAGACCGTGTCGGCCAGTCTCCGAGCGTAGTCGTACGTGTAGGGCATCAGCTCATCGGGCTCGAGCAGGCCGTTCAATAGACCGAGATCGAACGCCTCGTCCGTCAGGAAGATGCGGCTCGAGAGCAGGAGCTCGTTGGCGCGCGCGAGCCCGATCAGCCGTGGCAGCAGCCACGACAAGCCGTACTCGGCGGGAAGGTTCAGCTTGCCCTGGGCGGTGGTGAGCTTCACCCCCTTCGCCGCGAAACGCAGGTCGGCGTAGCATGCGATCACCAGCCCCACTCCGGCGGCGGGACCATTGATCGCCGCGATCACCGGCTTGCTCATCCCGAACTGGAAGGCGAAGTTCGCATCGAACTCGGGGCGCACTCCGTAGCCAGGCCGGGCGAGCTCCGCCGGCGTTCCGGGATCGTACCCGCCGCGCTCCACGTGCCCCTGCAGAGCGGCCGTGTCCGCGCCGGAGCAGAAGCCGCGCCCGGCCCCGGTCACCACGATCACCCGCACGTCGCCGTCCCGCTCGGCCTGATCGAGAATCCAGCGGTACTCGGCGTGCATGCGACCGGTCCAGGAGTTGAGGCGATCGGGCCGGTTCAGCGTCAATGTCGCGACGCGATCCTCGATCTCGTACCGCGTGACCTTGAGCTCCATGGTAGACTCTCCTCGCCGCGTCGAGGGGCTATGTTGGCGGCACACGCAGGAGATCGCAAACATCCTCATCAGCGATCGCAAACGGGAGGCAAGGGGAAATGACGACTCTCACGGGTGGTGAAGTGGTGCTCCGTTGCCTGGCTCAGGAAGGCGTCAAGCGCATCATCGGAATCACGGACGAGGGCTACCACACGATTCAGCATCACTGTCGCGAGTACGGGATCCGCTTCGTCGCACCGCGCCACGAGGCCGCGGGAGCCCACATCGCCCAGGGGATCTACAAGAGTTCCGGGGAGATGAGTGCGGTGATGTCCGGAGGTGGCCCGGGTACGGCAAACGTGCTGGCCGGCGTGATCTGCGCCCAGGCGGAGGGCGCCCCGATGATCGTGATCACTGCCCAGCGCCGGAAGGAAGTCGTCTACCCCTCCAGAATTGGTGTCTACCAGGGCAGCGATCAGCTCGATTGGTTCCGACCTCACACCAAGTGGAACGCCGTCGCCCACGATTGGGAGAGGATTCCCGAGATCGTCTCCCGCGGTTTCCGTGAGGCGCTCTCCGGCCGCCCGGGCCCGGTCCACATCGACGTGCCCCAGAACGTGATGGATCAGAAGGGCGATGCCTCGAAGCTTTCCTTCCTGGCCCCTCACCAGTATCGCGGCCTCCAGCCCGTGGAGCCCTCCGCGGGCGAGGTGGCGGAGATCGCCAGGCTGCTGGCCGACGCCGAGAAGCCCCTTTTGATGGCTGGCCAGGGCGTGCTCGATTCGGGAGGCTGGAGCGAGTTCCGGGAGCTCGTCGAGTTCCTCGATGTTCCGGCCGCCACCACCTTTGCGGGCCGGAGTGTCCTATCCGACTCCCACCCGAACAAGCTGCGGGGTGGCTCTCCAGGCGCTTTCGAGGCACGTCGAGAGTCCGATCTGGTGCTCGTCCTCGGAAGCTGCCTGGGCGAGCTGGATCTGCCCTTCGACAAGTACTGGGGCGGTCCCGAGCAGAAGATCGTTCAGGTGGATGTCGATTCGCGCAGCCTGGGCCTGTACCGGCCACTTCACCTGGGGGCGGTGGGCGACGCTCGGGCGACGTGTCAGCTTCTTCTCGACCGCCTCCGCGCGGACGGTGTCAAGCCGCGGGATCACGCGCGTGTCGCCGCGCTGGTCGGGATCAACGAGAAGGCGGCCCGAGAGGCCGACGAGCTGGTCTCTTTGGCGTTCGCGGAGGACCGCATCCATCCCGTGCAGTGCATCCGCGCGGTGGGCGAGGTGTTCCCCGCCGACTCCATCGCGGTCGCGGATGGCGGCAACACCAGCCTCTTCGTCAACGCCTTCGCGCACGTCGCCGAGCCAAGAAGCATCCTCGGGCTCTTCGAGTTCGGTCACCTGGGGACCGGCATTCCCATGGCGATCGGAGCGAAGCTCGCCAACCCGGAGCGGGAGGTCTTCTGCATCACCGGGGACGGTGCTGCGGGTTTCAACTTCATGGAGATGGAGACGGCGTTCCGCGAGGGGGTGAATATCACGGTGGTGGTCCACGCGGAGGGATCCTGGTGCATGGAAGAGATCTACCACATCGTGGAGGAGGCCGATCCCGAGACCTATCAGAGCGTCTACATGGCGCCCACGCGCTGGGACCAGATCGGGGCCGCTGTCGGCTGCCACGCGGAGTTCGTGGACCGCCCCGACCAGCTCGTGCCGGCGCTCGAGCGAGCGCTCGCCGACGAGCGCCCCTCGGTGGTCTGTGTAAAGACGAACAGGGAGGCCAACCTGATTCCGCCGGGTGCCGAAGCCTTCGCCGAGGTGTACACCGGAGTCGAGGAATAGCCTCGAGGTATTCGAAGGGGAAGATTGGAGGAAGAACATGACGCTGCTGGAAGGAAAGGTCGCGATCGTCACGGGCGCGGGGCGCCCGAAGGGCATGGGCCGGGCGAGCGCCCTGAAGCTGGCGGAGCAGGGGGCGAGCGTGGTCGTCACCGATCTCGCCCGAAAGCGCAAGGATCTCAGTATCGAGGGGCTGCTCGGCATCGGAGACGAATTCGCGGCCCTCGAGAAGCTGGTGTCCGAGATCGAGGCCCTCGGCTCCAGGGGGCTGGCGATGGCAGTGGACGTGACCGATGCCGCTCAGATCCAGGCCTGCGTCGAGAAGACCTGCGAGACCTTTGGCGGTGTCGATATCCTGTTCAACAATGCCGGAACCGCGATCGGAGTGGGATCCTTCCTCGATATCCTGAGCCAGAACTGGGATCTGAGCTGGCAGGTCAACGTCAAAGGGATGGTGGAATTCTGCCGGGCCGTGATTCCGAAGATGACCGAGCGCGGAGGCGGATCGATCATCAACAACGCTTCCATGGCAGGCGTCGGCGCAGAGCCGGGATACGGCGCCTACGTCGTCACCAAGTTCGCTGTCGTCGGCCTGACCAAGCTGATCGCCGCCGAATTCGGACCGCAGAACATCCGCTGCAACGCAACCTGCCCGGGCTCCATCCTCACGGACATGGGAGAAGAAGAGATTACCTTCATCGCCATGGAAAAGGGCATCAGTCGGGAAGAAGCGGCGAAGGTCTTCGACGAAATGGCCGCTCTCGGTCGCGCCGCCCAGCCCGAGGAGGTGGCGGACGTGGTGGCCTATCTGGCAGGGCCGCGTTCCGCGTATTTGACGGGTGTGGCACTGCCCGTGGCAGGAGGCATGCGGCCCGGGCTCTAGCCTGATGCGCCTCTCCGGCTACTCTCCCGCATCATGGACGATGGGCGCTTTCGACGAACGCTCCGGATCGGAGCCGAACACGTTGACGAGTTGGGCCACGTGAACAACCTGGTGTGGGTGCGTCTGGTCCTGGACCTCGCCACCGCCCACTCGAACTCCGTGGGCCTCGACACTCGGGCCTACCGGGAGCTGCGCGCCTGGTGGATCGTCCATCGCCAGGAGATCGACTACCACGCGCCCGCCTTTCCGGGTGAGGAGGTCGTCGAGGAGACCTGGATCTCATCGATGCGGGGCGCCCGGTGCATTCGCGAGTCGCGATTCACGCGCGTGAACGACGGCGCCCTGTTGCTTTCGGCGCGCACGACCTGGGCCTACGTGGACGCGGAGAGCCACCGGCCGCGCCGCATCGATCAGCGCGTGCTCGAAGCGCTGCCCGTCGGATGATCAGCCGGGAGCTTCGTCACCCCGGCCGCGACCCGGCGATCTCCCCCATCTGGCTGAAGAGCGTCGCTATCTCGGGCGCCGACTCGTCTCCGGAGAACTCCCGGTAGAGCCGATCGACGTTGACGACGATGCGCTCCGCGTCACCCCAGGAGGCGTAGTCCCCGAGCGCGATGTCCTTGGCCGCCTCGAAGGCATCCATCCCGGCGTCGTAGCGCTTGCGCGTCTCGTCCCGGACGTACTCGAGGTAGCCCTGCACGGCCGCCACCCCGCGTTCGTCCGTAATGGGCCCATGCCCCGGCACCACCGTCTCGACGTCCATCTCCACGATCCGGCGGCAGGCGTCGATCCAGTTCTGGACGGGGCCCGCCCACATGATCGGCGTCCCGTCGACAAAGAGGATGTCGCCGGTGAAGACGGTGCGGTCTCCGGGGACGTGGACCAGCACGTCGCCGCGGGTGTGGGCGGGGCCCACCTGGATCAGCTCGACGGGCTTGTCGCCAACCCGGACGGACATCTCGCCCTCGAAGGTCAGAGTCGGCGGCGTGTGCCGGATCCCCTCGAAATCGAAGGATCCGAAGCACTTCCGGAAGAACTGGCCGAGCGGGCTCTCGTCGGCGGCCATCGCCTTCATCAGTGCCGCCATCGCCTCGGGCGGCAGCTCTGACATCTCCTCGGCCGCGGCCACCGAGGCGATGATCTCGGCCCCCTCGAGGAGCTGGTTGCCGTGACAGTGATCGCCGTTGGCGTGGGTGTTGACGAGGGTGCCGATCCGGTCCGCCGCGCGAGGCTCGGCGTCCCGCATGGCATCGAGCATCTCCTGGGTGAGCCGAAGATCGAAGAGCGTATCGACCAGGAGCGACTCCTCGCCGTCTACAATCAGCCCCGCGTTGCTCCAGCCCCAGGAGCCGTCCGGAGCCAGCCAGGCGTAGGCGCCGTCTCCGAGGTCGTGGAGACCCTTCTGGTAGCTCCATCTCATCGCCTACTCCTCCTTGACGGTCCGATTGCGGAGCCCGCGCAGAGCGCGCCGGCGTTCTCCGCGCCGGGCTCGTCTCGGAAGGTGACGAGCTTCATTTCCCTATCCTAGCCCCAGGCGGAAGCCCTGCCAGGATCGCTCAGGCGGCGGGCGGGATCACGTAGCCGAGCACGCAGATGAAGTGGCAGGCGCTTCCAGCCAACACGAAGAGGTGCCAGACTGCGTGGTTGTAGGGAAGACGCCGCCACGCGAAGAAGACCACCCCCAGCGTGTAGGCGATCCCGCCGAGGAAGAGCAGCACCAGGCCTTGGGGGTGCAGCGAGCGAACCAGCGGCCCGATTGCGATCAACGCCAGCCAGCCCATGACCAGATAGATGGGAACCAGGGGGCGACGCACCCTGGAGCGTCTGGCGATCTGAAGCGCGATTCCCAGCGCGGCGAGACCCCAGACCAGGGCGAGGAGCGTCCATCCCCAGCCGCCGCGAAGAGTCACCAGTGCGAAGGGCGTGTAGCTACCCGCGATCAGCAGGAAGATGGCGGCGTGGTCGAACTGCTGAAGCACACGCTTCGCTCGCGGGTGGTGGACGCCGTGGTACAGGGTCGAGGCGGCGTAGAGCAGCACCAGCGTCACGCCGAAGACCGCACAGCTGACCACGTGCCAGGCGTCGCCGCGCACGCTGGCCGCTGCCACCAGGACCGCGACACCCGCGATGCTGAGCACCAGGCCCAGGCCGTGCGTGACGGCGTGGGCGATCTCCTCGCCGGGGGTGAAAGACGGCTCGCTCCGGTGGTCTCGCATTCACTCTACTCCCTTCGCCCATCGAGAGTAGGAACCTCGACCCATCCGGAAAGGACCCGGTGGAGTCCTTACACAACTTTCACACTGGTCGTGGGGCGCGATCGTCGCGCGGCGGCCGGAGACGCCGCGGCGGCCGCCCGCATCTCATTTCGATGGCTCGACAGATCTTCGAGCATATCGATCCTGTCCTCTAGTTCGACGCCGGCACCACTCGAGAGCTGGCTCTCAGCGTGGCGATGGCGCCCTCGACCCGCTCGCTTGCCTCCGGGTCGAAGATGAACACCAGCCTCCCGGGTGCGCCCGGCTCCTCCCGGCATTGCGGCTCGGCGGGGAGGGCCGCCTCGCGATGGCTCACGCGACCCGCGGCCACATCCACATAGACCATCCCGTCGGGGACCGGCACGAAGCCCTTGATGCGATAGACGTCGTCCTTGATCCGATCCAGCTCCGCCAGCAGGGGCTCGAGCTCGAGCGGCGCTACCAGGTGCACCGTGAACGACAGGTAGTGCGGATCCCGGCAGAGGGCGTACTCACCCTCCAAGGGAAGCCTTTCCGGGGCAGCCAGGATGTCGATCTCCGACCGGCAGTAGCTGGAACGGATGATCTTCGCCCGCGGATTGATGCGCTCGATCTCCCGCTCCACCTCTCGCAGCGCAGCCTCGTCGTGAAGGTCGGTCTTGTTCACCAGCGCCACGTCGCAGGCCTCCACCTGGGAGATCACATTGGGGAGCGTGTGGATCAGCTTCATGAAGGTTCCGGGATCGATCACGCTGACGATGGTGCGAAGCTCGTAGACCCGGTCGAGGCGGGTCTCTTCCAGCATCTCCACCGTCACCTTCGGATCGGCGATACCGCTGGCCTCGATGACCACGCCCTCCAAGGGCCGCTCGGGATCGTCGAAGCGCCCCGGAAGCGCCTGGAGGATCCGAAGGAACTCGCCCGACAGGCACCGGCAGAAGATGCTCCCGCCGGGAATCGACACGACCTGGTCTTCGCCGAGCTCGAGCAGCTGGCCATCCACGTCTGCTTCCGCGAACTCGTTCACGATGTACGCCAGCCGGCGTCCCTGGTTCTGCTCGATCAGACGCTGTAGAAGCGTGGTCTTCCCGCCCCCCAGGAAGCCGGTGACGAGCGAGAGCGGAATCATGAGCCTTCCCTCAGGCTCAGGCGCTCCTCCTCCGCCTGCCTGCGGTAGTAGTCGTAGACACCGGTCTTCTCCAGCACCCAGCGGGCGAATCCCGGGCTCAGGTGCTCGAACACCATCATCGCCCGCACCGGGCCGGGATTGACGATGATCTCGAAAACGTCCCGCTGGATGGCGCGCAGGACCGCTTGCGCCACCGCCTCCGGAGTCGAGGTGCCGAGCACCCTCGGCGCCTTCTGGGTTCGCACCGCAAACATGCCGGCCTCCGAGACGAACCCGGGGCAGATCACGGATGCGCTGACACCGGTACCCTGGAGCTCGATACGCAGCCCGCTGGTCCAGGCGATCAGGCCCGCCTTGGTGGCGGCGTAGGTCGCGGAGTACGGCGACCCCTTCTTCCCTCCCAGAGAGGACATCATCACCACGTGGCCACGCCCTCGTTCGATCATCCCCTCCAGAACCAGCCGGCTCAGTATCAGCGGCGCCACCAGGTTGGTGCGAATCATCGCCTCGATGCGATCAGGCGGCAGGTCGGTATAGGGCACGATCGTCTCGATCCCGGCGTTGTTCACCAGGATGTCGATGGGTCCCAGCGTGGACTCGGCCTCTTCGACCAGCTTCCGGCGCGCCTCGTCGTCACAAACGTCGGCGGCAATCGAATGCACGCGGGTGGCGTCCCCTGCCAGCTCCCCGGCCACCTGGTGGAGCAGATCCGCCGAGCGCGCCGTGAGCGTCAGATTGGCACCCGCGCCCGCCAGGGCTCGGGCGATGTGGGGCCCGAGCCCCCTCGAGCCGCCAGTTACCAGTGCGTGTGCTCCGTGGATCGTCTTCATGACCGGCGATCAGCTGCGGAGGCCCACCACCTCGCGGGCGTGTGCCTTGTACATTTCCATCGGCGCCTCGGCCATCAGCATCATCTTCTGCGACGCGATCGAGCCCTCGGCGTGGATGGTACAGACTTCGTGCCACCCCGAGAAGTCGCTCGCCACCAGGTGCCGGAGCATGCTGAAGAGCTTGAGCCGCTCGGCGGCGTCGAAAGGCTCGGCGCCTCCCAGATACTTCTCCAGGTAGGGCTTCAGCTCCGGGTGGCTCCAGTCCCGGTAGGTCGGCTGCGTCACCAGCAGACCGCCCGCGATGTCCTGGATGTCGCGCACGAACTCGTGGAAGTTCGAGGCGAAGTGCATCTTCGCCATGTTGGAGAGCAGCGGCTTGGCCACGTAGAGGCCCGATCCGTGGAACTCCTCCGGCTCGCTGAGGGCCGCCTTCGCCAGGGCCTTGGTCGTCTCGGTGTAGCGGATCATCTCGACGAAGCGGTCCCGGATGTGGGAGGCGCGCTGGATTCCATTCGCCTCGGCCACCAGCATCGCAATGCCCGTCATGTACTCGAGGATCGGAATCTTGTAGGTGACCGCCGTGAACCGGTGGAACGCGCTGAACGCATAGGCCACCGGCTGCGCCAGCTGCCAGTCGCGGAGCAGGAAGACCCGCTCCTTGGGCACGCGCACCTCGTCGAAGATCAGCAGCGCCTCCACGTGCCCCCGCTTCGGACGCGGCGTCGGGAAGGAGAGCTGGTCCTCGTAGCGGAAGTTCGGCCGGCAGATCTGCGTCAGACCCGGGGTGTCCACCGGAACGGCGAAGGCGACCGCATGGTCGGCCTCGGCCTCGGTCAGGTTCCGCGTGGGGATCACCAGGATCTCGTCCACGTAGGGCGACGCGGTGATGTGCGCCTTCGCACCCGAGACCACGATCTCGCTCTCGCTCTCGTCTACCACACGGACGTAGTAATCGGGGCTCTTCTGCTGCGCCGGGGGCTTGCTGCGGTCGCCCTTCACGTCGGTGACCGCGCCGGCGAGTGAGAGATCCTCGAGTGCACAGCGGCGGCGGTAGCCGGCGATCCTCTGCGCGTAGGTCTGGTTTCCCGCCGCCCGCGCCACCGCCGTCAAGCCGTTCAGGATGTCGCTGCCGACATCCTTCACGAAGGGAAGGGCGCCGTCGGCGTATCGGCATGCGGCGGAGACGAGCTCGAAACGCTCGGCGACCGACTCCGGCTTCTCCGGCAGATCGAAGTAGCGACTCACCGCCTCACCCGTCTCCGGATCCTTGCTGACGGCGATCTCCTGGAGTGCGGGATCGTGGGCCATCAAGAAGTCGAACGCCGCGGTCTCGACCCCCACCTTGATGTACGGATCCTCCGTCACGTCGTCGATCCGGTTCCCGGCAAGGTACACCCTTCTCTCGTCCTTGAGTCCCCGCCTGTATTCGTCAGCAGTTCGAAGCGCCATGCCATCTCCTTAGTCGCTGTCTCTTGCCTCGCCGATCGGGCGAAACATCTCCCGGAACTTCGCCATGAAGGCCACGTCTCCCTCCACCGACATCTTTCCGGTGACGACGGCCGTCACGCTGTCGAGCTGGCCCGTCGCCACGTCGTGATAGTTCCGGTCACTGGCCACGATGTAGACGGTCGGCGAAGCCAGGATCTCCTCGGTCACCGTGACCGACCGGTCCTTGATCCTGACGGTCCATTCGCCGCCGCCGCCGCCGGTGATCCGGTAGCTGACCGAGGCATCCACCCCTTCCGCCTTCGCGGGGATGAAGCGGTCCAGCATTCCGGCGAAGAGATGGCCCACCGGCACCGGGTCGGCCTGCGCCTCCTCCTCGAGATCCCGCGCGAGCTGCTTCTTCACCACCTTCCCGATGGCGTTTCGCGGCAGACTGGCGCGGAACACGAAGGCCTCGGGAACCTTGTATCCCGCCAGCCGTCCAGCGCAGAACGCGCGGAGCTCCTCCTCCTCGAGCCGCTCGCCGCGCACCGGCACGACGCACGCCTTGGCGACCTGTCCGTACTTGTCGTGGGCCTCCGGGATCACCGCCACGGCGGCCACGGCCGGATGCTCGGCGATCGCGTTCTCGATCTCCTTCGGGTAGACGTTCAAGCCACCCCGGATGATCATCTCCTTCTTCCGGTCCGCGATGAAGAGGAAGCCGTCGTCGTCGAGGTAGCCGAGGTCGCCCGTGTGCAGCCAGCCGTCGACGATCGTCTCGGCGGTGGCCTCGGCGCGGCCCCAATATCCTTTCATCATGATGTCGCCCCGCACCACGATCTCTCCAATCTGGCCGGCCGGAAGGGGCTTCTCATCCGGGTCGAAGATCCGAAGCTCCAGCCCTTCGAAGGACAGACCCACCGAGCCGTACTTGGAGCGCTCCAGCGTATTGGCGGCGATCCCACCGCTGCTCTCCGTCAGACCGTATCCCTCGAGGATGGGGACGCCGAAGCGCTCCTTGCACTCCTCCAGCTGCTCCGGCGGAATCGGCGCCGCTCCGGAGATCCCGAAGCGGAGCGAGCTGGTATCCACGGTGGTCGACTCGGTGGCCCGGAGCAGGATGTTCCACATGGTGGGCACGATGTAGAAGGCGTTGATCTGGTAGCGTTCGACGCAGTCCCAGAACTCCGACGCGGAGAAACCGCGCCGCAGCACGATCGTCGCCGCTCGGTACATGGTCGGCAGGGCGAGATCGTTGAGGCCGCCGGAATGGAAGAGCGGCAGCACGCAGAGCGCCCGGTCTCCGGCCGAGATCGGCATGCCCTCCGTCTTGATGCGGGCGCCGGCGAGAACGCCGCGGTGGCTCAGCATCACCCCTTTCGGATTCCCGGTGGTTCCCGACGTGTACATGAGCGCCGCGGTGTCGTCGGGCCGCGGCGGCTCCACCGGCGGGCGGTCCGTGGCGTGCTCGGAGAGGACTGCCGGAAGGCAATGGTGGGGCCGACCGAAGTCGACGGCCGAGGGAGCGTTCACCAGGATCTGCTCCACCGAGGGCGTGAGGTCGGCGATCCCAGCCGCGATCGGAACGTACTCGGGATCCACCAGCAGGACCTTCGAGCGGGAGTCGTTGACCAGGTATTCGACCTCGTTCGCCTGCCACCAGCAGCTGATCGGCCCGGCGATCGCGCCGATCTTCTGCGCTCCGAGGAGCACGTCGAAGACGGCGGGTGAGTTCCCGAGCATGTAGGAGACCACGTCGCCCCGCCCGACCCCCTTCTCCAGCAGGTAGTTCGCGAAGGCGTTGGTGCGCTCGTCCAGCCCCCGGTAGGTGATGACCTCGTCGTAGAAGTTGAGGAACGGCGTCTCGGGATGCTCTGCGGCGTTGCGCCGGACCAGCTCGCAGGTCGTCTCGACCTTCCCGCCCATCGGCTCTCCTTCCCTTTCTCGAATCCTCGCTACCGTCGCCCTGCCCCTCTGCGCGAGCGCGGCTCAGGGTCTGAACCAGCCATTCTCGCGATACCAGGCGAGCGTCTCCCGAAGCCCTTCCTCCGCGGACGGGTGGATCAGCTTGAAGCCGGTGGCAGCGAGCTTCGAGGTGTCCCAACAGCGGTCGCAGGAGAGGTAGTGCAGCGTTCCCACCTCCAGGGCCGGGCGCGTCTTGCGCCACTTCGCCAGCCGCTGGGAGATCGCCGCGATGGGGAGCAGCAGACCCATCGGAACCCGGAGGAAGGGCTTCTCGGCCCCGAAGAGCTCCCGGGCAACCAGCTGGAAGAACTCCGCGGTGGTCATCCGCGAGTCGTCGCTGATGTTGTAGACCTCTCCGATGGTCTCGTCGTGTTCGAAGGCGAAGAGCACCGCGCGACACATGTCGTCGACGTGAAGGAAGGCCTCGATCCGGTCGCCCTTCCCCGCTATCAGCATCCGCCGCTTGCCGCGGCTGCTCTCGATCTCCCTGAAGGCGTTGAAGAGGCCGTACTCGGAGCGCGGCCCGTAGATGGCCGCGGGCCGGAAGATCGTCGCGCGCAGCCCCTTCTCGCGCTGGTAGCGGTGGACGACCTTCTCCCCTTCCCACTTGCTGACGTTGTAGTTGTTGAGGGGCGGTGTGAGCTTCTCCGCATCTTCTCCAACCGGGATGCCCGACCGCCAGTCGTAACCGTAGACGCCCACCGATGACAGGTGGATGAAGCGCCCCACTCCAGCGACCACCGCCGCATCGCAAAGGTTCTCCACCGCCTTCACATTGACGGCGAAGATGACCTCGTCGGGGGTCGAATAGTCGTGGATCCCCGCCACGTGGAAGACGGCGTCGACGCCCTCGAGAAGACGGTCCAGCCCTTCTCTGCGGGTGAGGTCGGCGACGACGAACTCGACGCCGAGGGCGTCGAACAGTGCCCCGTAGTGGCGGCTCGAGACGTCGGTGGCGCGCAGGCGGAGCCCCGCTCGCGCCGCCTGCATCACCATGTGGTGCCCGGTGAACCCGGCAGCTCCAGTCACCAGCACGCAAGGACGAGGATCGGGGGAGGTTGCCTGGTCCGTCATCGGTCAGTGCTGCTCTTCGCCGTCGGTGGACAGCAGCTCGGCGTTCAACCCTCGGATGTCGATTCGGAGGGTGGGTGGCTCACTTGCGCTCCGCTTCTCGATGGCCCGCATCACCATCTCGTGGATGGTGTCGCAGTACTGCGCGATCTGCTCCGGCCGCCCCGCCACGATCCACTGGGTGGTGAGGTGCTCGATGAAGCCGAGCAGCATGTTCCGGACCAGGGGACCGTCGATATCGGAGCGGAAGATTCCGGCCTCCACCCCCTCCTGGAAGGCCTCGACGATGGAGCGCGAGGCCCGCCGCACCACCTCGTATGCTGCGGACTGGGTGAAGTTGCGGTTCGCCTTCAGTGTCAGCAGGGCGACGGAGGTGTAGAGCGGGTTGCGCTCGTAGAACTCCAGGTAGGCCTGGATCACCACGCGAAGCTTCTCCCGGGGATCGCGGATGTAGCCGCGAAGGCCCTCGAGTCGCTCCAGCTCGCGCCGCGTGTAGAGCTCCGCGATCGAGAAGAGCACCTGTTCCTTCGACTCGAAGTACTCGTAGAGCGTCGCCTCGGAGACGCCTGCTGCTTCGCAAATCGCCGAGACGGTGGTGGCCTCGAAGCCCTTGCGGCCGAAGAGATCGAGCGCCGCCTCGAGGATGCGGAGCTCGCGCTGGGGGTTTCGCTTGCGCCCATTGCGCTGGACACCGGCGGTATCGCCGGAACTGCCTATAGAGTGGTCGCCGTTGACCTCGATCGCTGATGTCGGCATATATTCCTCTGTTTTGATGTCAAAATACAGATCTCTACTTTTATTTCAAGCTATCTTTCATATTTATACTATGATTTAATTAGATTTTTCGATATAATAAAATGTGTGATCGCCCCGTGGGGGCAATGGAGAGGAGCCGGCGTGAAGCTCTCAGTGCTCCGCTACGAGGTCGCCCACCAGGTGGCTCGGATCGCGATCCACAACCCTCCCGTGAATGCGCTGGACACCCGCTTCCTCGAGGAGTTCGAGGCCGTGCTGGATCGGCTGTCGCAGCCCGGAGAGGCCCGAGCCGTGGTGCTGCGGAGCGACTGCCCGGGCTTCTTCTCCGCGGGAGACGACGTGCGCGAGCTGCGAGAGATTCGCCCCGACACCCTCGCTGCTCTTCCCCGGGCCCACGCGTTGCTGAACGGGCTCGAGTCCCTCCCCCTTCCGACCATCGCAGCCATCAACGGTCACGCCCTGGGAGGGGGGCTCGAGCTGGCGCTGACCTGCGATCTCCGCTTCATGGGAGAGGACTCGGGGCGGATCGGCCTGCCCGAAGTGCGCCTGGGCATGATCCCGGCCCTCGGCGGAACCCAGCGCCTCCCGCCCCTGGTGGGCAAGGGCAAGGCGCTCGAGATGATGTTCAAGGGCCTGCAGCTGACTCCGGAGGAGGCCGAGCGAATCGGGCTGGTGAACGCGGTATTCCCCCGGGCCGAGCTGGAGGAGCGAGTCCAGGACTACGCGGCGCGGCTCGCCCGCCAGGCGACGGGCGCCATCGCCAGAATCAAGCGCTGCGTCAACACGGGCATCTACGAGGGAGCCGAACGGGGCCTCGCCGAGGAGCGGAGGGCCGTGGTCGAGAACTTCGAGTCTCCGGACGTGCGCGAAGGAGTGGATGCCTTTCTTTCAGGCCGAGAGCCCCGGTTCCGGGGCTGAGCGCCGGGCCGAGGAGCGAGTCATGACGAGAATCCGAAGAGCGCGCCTGATGCGCACTGGATGGGACGACGATCTCCTCTTCGAAGAGCTCGACGAGGAGATCGAAGATCCCGGTGGCGAACAGGTGGACATCGAGGTCGACGCCTGCGGCGTCTGCTATCGCGACTGCATCGACCGCGAAGGCCGCTTTCCGTTCATCCGCGTTCCGATCACACCCGGCCACGAGGTAGTCGGCAGGGTCGTTGCCATCGGACCGGAGGCCACCGACTGGAAGCCCGGAGACCGGGTGGGAACCATGCACCGGGACTCCTGCGGCGCCTGTCCCGCCTGCAAGGAAGGCCAGAGCTCCCTTTGCGCGGGTACCGGCGCCGTCCCCGGCCTGTTGATCGACGGTGGCTACGCCACCCGCATGCGCGCGCCCCAGCGCTGCTTCTTCAGTGTCCCGGAAGAGCTGCCGGCGGCGGAGGCGGCGGTGATGCACTGCACCTTCGGCACCGCATACCGGGGGCTGCAGCGCTGCGGCGAGCTCCGGCGAGGCGACCACGTGCTCGTGACAGGAGCCAACGGCGGCGTGGGAGTCGCCGCCATCCAGGTGGCCGCTCGCCTGGGCACCGCAGTCACCGCCGTGATCCGCGACGGGCGGCACGAGTCCTTCCTGAGAGAGCTGGGTGCGGAAGCGGTGATCGCAGATCCCGGCGATCGCTTCCACAAGCACCTGCCCGGTGATCGCGCGGACGTGGTGCTCGACTGCGTCGGCCCGCCTACCTTCAACGCCTCGCTCCGGTCGCTTCGGACCGGCGGCCACATGGTGGTAATCGGAAACGTGATCGAGGAGAAGGTCGCACTCAACCTGGGATACCTGATCACCTCCGGGATCCAGCTGGTCGGGAGCAGTGGTGCAACGCGGGAGCACATGAAGACCGTCTTCGAGCTCCACGCCGAGCGGCCCTTCCAGGTGCATCTCCACGAGCGCCTCGATCTGGCCGAGGCCGATCGGGCCCAGCGCCTGGTTCGAGCGGGCGGCCTCCGCGGCCGCATCGTCCTTCTTCCCCATTGAACAATGAGCCGCTCCGTGAGTGATCCCCCGAGCCCCTGCTCCCGCCACACCGAGAAGGCAAAGCCGTGAAGACGGCCTTCGTCACCGGGGGCGCCGGCTTCCTCGGTCTGAACCTGGTCGAGCAGAGGCGACTGCCAGGAGTTCCGCCTGGAAGGGCCTGGTTCTGCCACGCGCGGGAGGTGGCCGCTGCCCAGGTCGCCGCCTTCGAACGGGGCCGCTCCGGCCACCACTACCTGCTGGGGGGCACCGATGCGACCTTCCTCGAGCTCGCGCAGCAAATCGGCGAGCGGCTGGGGCGATCACCGAGTGCCGCCGCGGCGAGGACTTGACCGACCGACTCGATGCCTCGGTGAGATTGACGCGAGCGGCCTCGGCGGAACCAGGGTCAGGCCGCAGTCGCGATCTTCCGATACGTCGTCTTCCGATACATCGCGGTGATGGAGTATTTGAACGATCGTTCAGGGAATCCACAATCGGGATGGGGAGACCGAGCCGATGGCCGCTGCGGGCTGGAATCTGGCTGGCTTCTGGGAGCGCCTCGAGACGCTGTTCCAGGCTCCCTGGGAGTGGCGGGATGGGTACAAGTGCATCTACACCGCGGCCCTCACCCTTCCCTTCGTGGGTGCATGGATCATCAGGCTGACGCTGGTACACGCGAATCAGGCGCGCGGCCTCTACCTCGATCCAGAGTTCGTCGGCCCAATGCTCGCATTCGTCTGGCTCCAGGCTGCGGGGCATCTCGCGGTCATCGCGGCAGGCCTTCTGCGCCGCCACCTTCGGCGAAGGCCCTGGCTCGTCCACTTCACCGTGCAGTACTGGTTCATCTGCTACGCCCTTTCGCTCTACATGATCGGTCCCTACACGAGCCCCTTCGTCATGCTGATCCTCATCTTCCCAGTCATGGGCTTCGTCGTCTTCGGAACCCGCAGAGTCGTGTATGGCCTCGCCACCTTCGCGGTCCTCCTCGTCGCCAGCACGGTCGCCGAGCGCCTCGACATGATTCCCTACGCGCCGCTGTTCGTCTCCACTCCACTGGTCGATGGTCGGCCCTATACATCCTGGATCTTGAGCCTCGGGTGTATTCCGCTGTTCGGGTCGGGATTGATCCTGGTTGTATTCGCCTACGTCGTCCACCAGTGGCGAGACCACGTAGAGCGCCTGAGTGAGCTCAGCGATACCGACTATCTGACCAACCTGCGCAACCGCCGGAGCTTCATGGAGTCAGCCGAGATCGAGTTCGCCAGGGCGCAGCGCTTCGGCAAGTCACTCGCCATCGTCATGGTCGACGTGGACCACTTCAAACACGTCAACGACGGCCACGGTCACAGCGTCGGCGACGAAATCCTCAAGCTGGTGGGGCAGATCCTCGCCCGGGAGGTGCGCCGGCACGACGTCGTCGCGCGCTACGGAGGGGAGGAGTTCTGCTTCCTGCTGGCGGAGACGAACCAAGAGCAGGCTCGAGTAATGGCGGAGCGTTGCCGGGAGCGAATCGAGGCGGCCGGGCTCGTAGTGGAGGGCAGCGTGGTCAGGGTGACCGCCAGCATCGGAATCGCCGCCTATCCACACGAAGACATCACCCGCAT
>Ga0307423_1000339_pt1 | contig 31665 bp, 29 predicted proteins | sample SalMarWE160310MG_FD_202154 | JGI IMG/M metagenome (GOLD analysis project Ga0307423, IMG submission 202154) | Salt marsh sediment microbial communities from the Plum Island Ecosystem LTER, Massachusetts, United States - WE1603-10 | ecosystem: Environmental > Aquatic > Marine > Intertidal zone >... | reverse complement strand
CGACGCCAACTCCACAGCCGACGCCGCTGCCGACGCACACTCCGACGCCTCTCGCCGTCCCGACCCGTTCGCCCGAACCGCAACGAACCGCCGGGGCGACCGCGGCGGCTAGGGCAGAGAAACGCGCGGTCTCCCCCCTGACCTACGGCCGCGACCTCGAGGGTGAGTATGCCGCCTACCGACTCCGCCGGGGCGAAGCGCTCTATTCGGCGGTTGTAGTTCGTTTCACGGGCCAGCTTCATGCGGCCGAGGTCAACGCGACGGCCGCTATCATTGCCCAGAGATCGCGGATCAAGGACGTGACGGCCATCCCGGTAGGTTATCCGGTTCGGATCCCGGTCGATCTCCTCCTACCGGAGTACCTGCCGCCCGGAAACCCGCGACGGGCCGCTTGGGAGCGCGAGCAGAAGGAGCTGGGTCGTTTCGTCGAGGTCGTTCGGGCGGCGAACCTCACGGGTGTGCACGTGATTCTCGATGCAGGACATGGCGGCAACGATTCTGGCGCCACGGTCGACGGTGTGTGGGAGTCGACCTATGCGTACGATCTCCTGTGTCGCGTTAAACGCGACCTCGAGCAACATACCAAGGCGACGGTCTGGACCACGATGAAGGACGAAAGCCGTGGATACCAGGTTGTCGATCGGGATGTCCTCGAGCAGGACCGTGATCAGGTCCTGCTGACCCACCCACCGTATCGCCTCGAGGATCCAACCACCGGTGTACATCTCCGCTGGTACCTCGCCAACGACATCATCCGCGGGCTCTTGAGCTCGGGCGTACCCCGTTCGAAGATCGTGTTCCTGTCGTTCCACGCGGATTCGCTCCACCCGAGCGTGAGGGGGACAATGGCGTATGTGCCTTCACGGTATCTCCGTCCCAAGTCCTTCGGCGTGGGACGGAAGGTGATGCGGGAGTACCGCGAGTACCGTCGCGATCCCAGAGTGAGGCTCAGCGCCCGGCTCAAGGCTCGGACCGAAGCGTCGTCGCGGCGGCTGGCAGAGAGGCTCATCGAGGCTCTGCGACGCGAAGGGCTGGAGGTCCACCCCTACGAGCCGATCAGAGACTCGGTGTTGCGCGGCCGGAGGCGCTGGGTGCCGGCCGTGCTGCGCTACTCCCTGGCCCAGAACGCGGTGTTGATCGAGTGCTGCAATCTCGCCAATGAGAGGGACCGCCATCTGCTCCTCAAGCGCAGCTGGCGCGAGCGATTCGCCCGAGCCGTGGTCGGCGGCGTGGCCAGGACCTTCGCCAACGGGTCCTAGTGCCCTGTTCGGAAAACCCCGGTGCACTCTCCGCGGGCCACGCGGCCCCTGGCTGCGTTGCTCCTCCTCGAAGTAGCCTGGCTACGACTTCGTCGTCGCCCCTCGCCAGGAGCCACACTGCCTCCGCGAAGAGCACATGGAACTTCCCAAACAGGACACTAGAGGTCCTGCCCTTGACGCGGTGGGGTGGGCGACCGCACATTGAGAAAAGGACCGCGAATTCGGGTCCGGGAGGTGAGGCCATGCGTGCCTATTTGGTGTTCACCGGGACGGGTCCGATCCTCGTCTTGACCACCTATCCCGATATCGGAGATGAGCGGCTGGTCGAAAAGCTGCGCCAGAAGGGAATCGCCAAGTTCATAGCCTACGAGGTGCCCCTGGAGCACGTGAAGCGACTGTACGGTGTGCCGTTCGACGTCATCGCCTCCGACCTGGAGCAGACGGAGGACATGAGGGTCCTCGACTTCAACGGTCACCACATTTTCAGCAACTTCTCCCTCCAGGAGCTTGGCGAGCCGCTGAAGTGCGGTGACTAGGCAATTGTAGGGCATTGGCCCTCGGTGCGAGCCGGACCTACTCGACAAGGTCCCAGAGGTTGAGGCCGAGGTGTGAGTAGAGCTCCTCGAGCCGATGCAGCGGCAACCCGATCACGGTGCTCGGCGAGCCCCCGACCCTGGCGACGAAGAGCCCCCCGCGACCCTGAACGGCATAGGCGCCGGCTTTGTCGAGCGGCTCCCCGGTACCGACATACCACGCGATGGCCCGCTCCTCGAGCCGTCGGAAGCGAACGGTTGCCGTGTCAACCAGAGTTGTGCAGCGTCCCCGAAGGGCCAAGGCCGCCCCAGTGTGAACCTGGTGAACGCGCCCCGAAAGGGTCCGGAGCATGTCGGCGGCGGCCTCCGCCGAGCCCGGCTTGCCGAGGATGCGCCCGTCGAGCTCGACCACCGTGTCGGCCGCCAGCACGGGCCTGTCGGGATACCGGCCCGCAACCTCGAGCGCCTTGTCTCGGGCGGAACGTTCGGCGAAGGCCCGGCCCTCCTCCCCACGGCTGGGTACTTCCTCGACGTCGGCGGGGACGACCTGAAAAGGAAGCCCGAGGAGACTGAGCAGGTCATGCCGGCGAGGCGAGCCGCTCGCGAGAACTGTCGCCGTTCGGCTCGGGGAGCTGACCGCGGGAGGGCTACCCATGCTACTGGGAAGGCTCGACGATGACGACCGACTCCTGGCGATCGAGGATGCGGACGAGCGCTCCTTCGCTGATTGGGCTGTCGAGGGTGGTGCGTGCCGCGAGCTTGACCATGCAGCCCGCGACATTGACTTCCACCTGTCCGAAGCCGTGGGCGGGAATCGTCCTCACGACTCGAGCATCCGCACCCTGGCAGCGCAGGCCGCTCGCCGGGTCACAGGTCCGACAGAGCCACAGGCGGAGAACGAGGGCGCCGACACAGCCGACGGCGCCGCCGATCAGGACCTCGCGACGAGGTCCCATGCTCGTCATCCCTTGAAGGACGAGCGTCACCAACCCGAAAACGGTCAGGAAGGAGGTGATGAGGTCGGTGCGAGGCGTGTGAAGATCCGCCCAGTGCTCGGGAGACGGGACGGTGACGTTCCTGGCCAGCTCGGATGGATGGAGGAGCCTCCGCGCGAGACCGCTGACGAGGGCCAGCGTGAAGCCGAGTAGAAAGATCATGAGGTAGAGGAAGCTCCACGTCACCAGAGCATTATACATCCCTGAGTTGTCTGACCATCGAGATACCTCGGTCCTCGGGCAGGAAGGCCGTCAGGTCGGGCGGCAGGGGCGCCTCGATATCTGTCAAGCGTGCCGAGCGAGGGTGGGGAAGGGAGAGGCGGAAGGCGTGGAGCAGTGCTCGTGGAGCGTTCGTGCGGCTTGCGCCGTAGAGGCGGTCACCGGCGACCGGATGTCCGATATGGGAGAGGTGGACCCGGACCTGATGGGTGCGGCCGCTGCCGAGGATGCACGCGACGAGGCTGGTGCCAGGGGCCCCATCGCCGAGAACGCGGATCTCGGTGTGCGCCGGCCGGCCGTCTGACGCCACGCCAAACCTCCAGACGTGGCCGCGATCGCGGGCAATGGGAGCCTCTACGACCTTGGATTGGAACTCTGGCCGGCCCTCGACCAGGGCGAGGTAGATGCGGGCGGCGCGGCCCTCTCGCCAGGACCTCGCCAGAGCCGGGAGGGCGGCCGGACGGCGGGCGAACAGCATGACGCCGCTGGTCTCCCGATCGAGACGATGGACCACTCGGACGAAGGGGCGCTTCCCCTGCCGGATCGCGAGGTGGAGGGTCAGCAGCTCGTCGAGAGCGAGCTCGCCCGGGGCACGATGCTCAGCCCGTTGAGAGAGGACCCCCGCGGGCTTGTCCACGGCGCAGATCCAGTCATCCTCGAGCACGACCCTGATGGGTAGAGCCGCGGGCTCGCCAGGCACCCCCAGCTCCTCAGCCGGCCGCCGCACGTCGATGATATCGCCCATGTCTACGGTTCTGGAGAGGATCCTCACCACCGCCTGGTTGAGAAGAACAGCGCCCTCCTCAACCAGGCGCCGGGCAGACCGTCGCGACAGTCCGGTCGCGGCGGCCAGGAAACTGTCCAACCTGCTGCCGGAGGCGGTCGGGAAGACGACGAGCCGGGTCAGCGCACGGGTGTTGGTCACGGACCAACTGGGCTGAGACGGAGCGTCACCTGGGTGCCCTCCCCGGGCGCTGAGGTTACCGCTAGCGTAGCTCCGGCGGCGTTGGCGAACTTGGCGGCAACCGCGAGGCCGAGGCCCGCACGCCCCTTGTACTGGGGGAAGAACGGCAGGAAGAGCTTCTCCTGAAGCTCTTCAGCAATCCCCTCTCCGTCGTCGGATATGACGATCTCGAGGCAGTCCGGCAGGACCGCCGCACGAACGCGTACGACGTGTGGAGGCGGCGTGTGCTGGGCAGCGTTCTCGATCACGCGCTCGAGAATTATGCGGATTGCGTCGGGGTCCGCGAACGCCTGGGTGTGGTCCTGTTCCAGCACCACATCGACCTCTGCCGTCTCCCCGCGGTCGCCGTAGGCGAAGGTCTCGACAATCGTGCGGAGCACGGGCTCGAGGTCAATGAGGCGAGGTTCCAGCTCGGTGGGCCGCCCGTAGAGCAGCATCTCCTCGATGGTCCTCTCAAGACGTTTGAGGTGGTGGTACACGGTTTGCGCAGTGGGCTCGGGTGTACGTGCCGTCAGCAGCTCTGCCTGCAGGAGTGCCGCAAAGATCGGGTTGCGCAGGGCGTGGGCGACCGCATTGATCAGCCACTCCTGGTCGACCAGGGTCTCTTCCATTACCGGCCTCCTCGGTATGCCGCCGCTAGCGATCGTCTTGACGGGGGCCTCTACATGTCCGGCCGAACCGGCGTCGTTGCCGGCAGAGCCCGCGTACGGGCCCAGGAGCGGATCGACTTGAGCTGCTCCTCCATCGTCCGCGAAAGCGGGATGATCTTGCCGAAGGTGCGCAGGACGTCGTTCTGCGTCACCTCTCCTCCCTGGGCGTGCGCGCTGATACGGGCCGAAATCACGGCCTGCTCGATCTCTGCGCCGTTCCATCCCCGGGTTGCCGACGCCAGCAGGATCAGGTCGAACTTCCCCGGGTTGATTCCCTGGTGCCGCATGTGGATGGTAAGGATCTCCTTGCGCTCCTCATCGTTCGGCAGATCGACGAAGAAGACCTGGTCGAAGCGGCCCTTGCGGATGATCTCTGCCGGCAGCAGCTGGATGCGGTTGGCAGTTGCCGCGACGAACACCTCGGCCTTGTGCTCTTGCATCCAGGTCAGGAAGGTGGAGAAGATCCGCGTCAACGGTCCGCTTTCTCCCTCGTGATAGCCGGCGACTCCCATCTCGACCTCATCGATCCACAGGACCGCCGGCGCGACGGATTCGATTGCCTGCAGGGCGCGGTGGAATACCCACTCGGGAGATCCATGGATACCGGAGAAGACCAGGTTCATGTCGAGGCGGAAGAGCGGCATCCTCCACTCCTCAGCGATGACCTTCACGGCAAGGCTCTTGCCGCACCCCGACATTCCCATGAGAAGGACGCCCCTGGGAATCGGCAGGCCCTGCCTGCGCGCGTCGGCAGTGAAGAGGCTTGAACGCTCACCAACCCAGGTCTTGAGCTGATCCAGACCGCCCATGTCTCCCAGCCCGGCCTGAGGCGGCACGAACTCGAGGATGCCCTCCTTGCGAGTCACCTGCTCCTTCTCGGCAAGCACGTCGTCGAAGAACCGGTCGTCGAGCTCCGGGTCACGTGACAGCAGCCGGCGGAGCAGGTGATCGGCCTCGGTCAGGCTCATACCCTTGAGCGCCGTCAGGAGGCGGTCCATCACGTCAGCCGGAGCCTTCCGGGCCTTGAGGTGGCCTTCCGCAAGAGAGCGCAACTCGGCGTCATCCGGGAACATGGAGACCACCATGTACGACAGCGGACGCAGGCCGATCGGAATCTGGCCGTCCGTGGTGAGCAGGAACAAGAAGCGGCCCCTGTCGAGAATCTGGAGAGCAGTGTCGCGGAGGCGGCGGAGTACCCGACGGTCCGAGAGTATGTCGCCCATGTCCTTGAGGACGTACAGCCCTTTCGGTCCTTCTGTACCAATCCACCTCAACGCCTCGAGCGGGTCCGTCAAGCCGTTGTTGACGCCACCGGTGAACCCGTCCACGCAGTTCCAGATCAGGACCGGAAGAGGCTCGGGTCGGGCGCCGTCCCCGAACCTCTTCAGCAGCCGCTCGAGCCGCTCCTCTTCCGCCGAAACGAGGAACGTGATCGGGTAGGCGGAGGCAAGCGCGGTTTGGATCTGCTCGAGTGTCGTCTGCATGCGACTCAATTGTACCCGAACGAAAGGTCCAGCCGAATTTCGAGCTGTATAATTGCCTCGTGGAACATCAGCTACAGGAGGCCATTCTCTGGCTTCAGCCGAATGCCGTTTGGCTCGCACTCGTGATGCCGATGTTGATCCGCCTGGTTGGCCACTGGCTGCCCGAAGAGATCTTCATGATGGCACTCGGAGTCCTGGCCGCTCGTTCCGGGTCGCCCGCTGCGGCGGCCCAGCTGTTGGCTGCGGCATGGCTCGGGCACCTGTTGACGGACCAGGCCGTTTTCCTGGCAGGACGGTGGCTGCGTCCACGTCTCGACAGATGGCCGCATCTGTCGCGCCGGCTCGAGGTCGTCACCGGTCGTCTCGACTCCTCCCCCCGGGCCCTCCTTCTGCTCGTGCCGGCAAGGGTCCTGCCGCTGGGCCGGGCCGCGTGGCTGGCCGGCGCCGGGATCGTGGGAGTCGGCTGGGGGCGGTTCCTCGTGGTGGACATGATAGCTCTCGTTGCCCACGTGGCGACCTGGTGTGGGCTAGGGTGGTGGATGGCCTCGGACCTCGGCCGGCTCGCGGCATCGGTGCGGAACGGGAGTACCCTCCTGGTGTGGGCGGCTGTGGCCGTGGTCGCGGCAGTCTCGGCAGTTGCAGTCTGGAGGCGGCGAGACCGGTGGAGCCCGTCCGTGGCGCGCGTCACAGCGGCCGCGGTGCAATGTCTGCGCGTTTCTCGTCTGTCACACCAGTCGACGGATTGTAGACCGCCGGGCCGCCAAGTACGTTAGCCCGGATGCCAGCAGGCAACTCGGTGGTCAAGCGCCGAGTTCACCAGGTCCGGCTCTCGACGACAGACATCGCTGGCCAGCGGACAGCGCGGGAGAAACCTGCAAACGCCGGGAGGCCAGACCCCAGTCTGTGGTCCGGTGGCGACTCGTGGAGGACGAGCGTTGGGGTCAGCGACCGGCTCCGCAGCCAGAAGCTCGGCCGTGAATGGATGCAGTGGGGAGCCGAGCACCTGCTCGACAGGCCCCTCTTCCACGACTCGACCCGCATACATGACACTCACGGTGTCGCACAGCGAGCGGACCACCGCGAGGTCGTGGGCTACGATGAGCAGCGTGAGGTTCCGTTCGGCTCGCAGACGCAGCAGGAGCTCGATCAGCCGCACCTGAGCCGGGAGGTCGAGGGCCGACAGCGGCTCGTCCATGACCACCAGGTCGGGGCGGGTGGCGAGCGCGCGGGCGATGGCGATGCGCTGGCGCTCACCGCCCGAGAAAGCGTCAGGGCGTCGAGCCGCCGCGGTGGCCGGCAAGCCGACGGTTGCCAGAAGCTGCAGCACCGTCTCTCGCCGCCCGTCGCCGTGTGAGATCCCATGAGCGGCGAGCGGCTCGGCCACGATAGTGCCGACCTTGAGGTGTGGGTTCAGCGATGCGTAGGGGTCCTGGAACACCGCCTGGAACCGCCGCCGCAACGGTCGGAGGCGTGCCGCGGGGAGGACGCTGATCTCGATGCCGTCGAACCGGACGCTGCCTCGGTCCGGCCGCTCAAGAGCGAGCAGGAGCCGCACCAGCGTTGACTTTCCCGACCCGGACTCACCGACGAGACCGTGCGCCGTGCCGGTCTGCAGGCTCAATGAAACGCCGTCCACGGCGTGAGTGCTGGTCCGCCGGTCGCGGAGGCCGCGGGAGCCGTATGACTTCGAAAGACCCCGCGCTTCGAGCAACAGGCTGTTCATTGCTTGTCCTTGCTGACAACAACCGGGCACCGTACGAGATGCTCCACTCTGACGGCCTCGAGAGATGGGTGGTATCGCCGGCAGGATGCCTGGACCAGCGGACAGCGGTCCGCGAAGCGGCAACCGTCGACCGCGAGCTCGGCTTGCGGGACGGCACGTGTGGGTCCCGTCCCACCGGCGGGACCCGGGATGCGGCCGGCGGTTCGAGGGACAGCAGCGAGCAGCTCCCTGGTATAGGGGTGGAGGGGGAGCGAAAGGAGGTCCGACGTTGGGGCCTGCTCAACAATCTCCCCGGCGTGCATGACCACGATTCGCTCGACCAGCGCCGCGACCACGGCAATGTCGTGGGTGATGAGGAGCAGGGCAAGCCCTTCTTCCTCGGACAGGCTCCGGATCAGGCCGAGGATTCTGGCCTGCGTGGTCAGGTCGAGAGCTGTGGTTGGCTCGTCCGCTATCAGCAGCCTGGGGTGCCCTGCCAGAGCGACGGCGAGCATGACGCGCTGCAGCTGACCGCCGGAAAGCTGGTGGGGGTAGGCACGGGCGACCTCGCGGGCCGGAACGAGGCCGACCCGTGCGAGAAGCTCGTCTCGCTCCTCGCGCGCCTGCCTGCGAGACGTAGCGCTGTGAGAGTGGATCATCTCGAGTAGCTGGAATCCCACGGAGAAGACCGGGTTGAGCGCGCCTGCGGGCTCCTGGAACACCAGCCCTACGGTCCCCCCGCGCAGGCGTTGCAGGTCCGTCCTCGAAGTGCTGGCCAGATCTTGGCCGCCGACCACGACGCAACCTCCGCTGACCAACAACGGAGCTGAGCAGATCCCCAGAGAGGCGAGCGCAGTGAGGGTCTTGCCGCACCCAGATTCTCCGACAAGAGCGACGCGCTCGCCGGCTGCGATGATCAGGGAGACGGCGTCGACCAGGGGCCGCACGCTCCCGTCGGGGCCTTGGGCCCCGATCTGCAGCTGGTGCAGCTCGAGGATAGGTACGCCGTCAGCTGTTGGCATGACGGTAGAGGTCGATTTCGGTGACGCCCTCGTCCAGTGCCTCGAGCAGTGTGACCTCCTGAGGGGGGCGACCCCAGCAGTGGATGACGCGGTCGTTGAGGTCGAGCAGCTTGTTCCCGTTGTCCCGTTCGAGGACGATCCAGTGATTGCCGATGCCGATGAGGTCGCCGGGGAGGATGTCGCGACCCCAGCGCAGCGGTCGTCCGCGGAGCTCCAGCCGGCCGGGCAGAACGTCCAGCGTCCCCAGATGCCGCAGCGACCGTCGGTTCCACACCGGGCTGCCGGTCAGGGCAACGGCGGCAAACGTGGCCGACGACGCCATCACACGCCCGGCCACCAGCTCGTGGACGGTGTGCCCGAGCGCATCGAGGGTCACGTCATCGGCAGGCTCGCCCTGGCCGGGTGAGAGGACAAAGCCAGGGAGGAAGAAGAGCTCACCGACCTCGCTGTGGAGACCCTTTGGCACCTCCATGGCTCGGCTGATCGTCGGCAGGCTCGGGTTCGGCAGTGCCTCAGGTCCGAGCGAGCTGACCGCCTGGAGAGGTACAAATCGATCGGACCGGGCGGAGATCTCGACCCGAGCCCGATAGCGGAGAGTCCCGGGTACAGGCTGCGGCGGTGCCGGCAGGCCGGCCAGGAAGTCGTCATTATGAGCTTCGAGGGTGCCGTCCACCAGCACGCCGCGGCCCAGCTCGGTGGCAAGGAAGGTGCGGTACTGCAGACGTTGCGATGCGTTCGACGCGGTCAGCTCGCCGCCGAGGTACGCGCACTCGATCGTCGACCAGAACACTCGCAGGACGCGGTCCCTGTCGGGCCACTGTGAGCTTTGCACATGGGGCGTCTCCCGTCCCGCCAAGACCAGCTTCTCGCATGGACAGAGCCAGTACTGACCGCGGCCCCGCTGCTCAACAAGCAATGCGGTTGCCAGACGGAAGCTCTCTCCGGGCGCCAGCTTCCGCCGACCGTCACGGAACACCGGATCATTGGCCGAGGCGCTCACCACGCGCACCTCGCGCAGGACCGGACGTCCCTGCTCTTGGTAATGCCACAGCAGGGCGATGACGACGACGGCGGCCACGATCGCCGAGCCGACCCAAACCAGGAGCCTGGTGTCTCGTTCCATGCGCACATTGTAGCGACCTCGGGCCTCCGGGTGGACACCGGCCGCATGCGGCCAGTACATTCCCGGTATGGGTTACACCGGACCACAGCCGCGTGAGGTCGCGCCCGGTGTCTTCGAGGTCGAGCCGCACGGGGCGATGCTGGCGCCGGTGCGCCTGTTCGCGACGCGGCGATTGATGCCGGCCATCACACGCGATGACGCCCTCCGCCAGGCCTGTAACGTGGCCTGCCTGCCGGGCCTGGTCGGGCCGTCGCTGGCCATGCCGGACATGCATCAGGGGTACGGCTTTCCCATCGGAGGGGTAGCAGCGTTCGATGCCGAGTCGGGGATCGTGTCGCCGGGTGGGGTGGGCTACGACATCAACTGCGGCGTGCGTCTTGTTCGAACGGACCTCGAGGTACAGGGCCTCGGGCGCCGGCTGAATCGCCTGTTCGAAGAGATCGCGCGCTCGGTGCCGGCCGGGTTGGGCTCCTCGGGTGCGACCCGGGACCTGTCCCGGCACGACCTCGACCGCGTGCTGCGAGAGGGCGCCGGCTGGGCTGTCGCGCACGGCTGCGGCCAGCCGGAGGATCTCGCGTTTACCGAATCACAAGGGAGGCTGGAGGGTGCTGATCCCGCGGCAGTCTCGGAAAGAGCCCACGATCGCGGGGCCTCGCAGCTGGGAACGGTTGGATCGGGCAATCACTTCGTCGAGCTTCAGGCGGTGGAGCAGATCCTCGAACCGGATACTGCCGAGGTGTTCGGACTGTTCCCGGGACAGCTGGTTGTCATGCTGCACTCGGGCTCGCGCGGGCTCGGATACCAGGTCTGCGACGATTCGCTCAAGACGATGCTGCGAGCCTCGAACCGCTACGGCATAGTGCTTCCGGACCCGCAGTTGGTGTCGGTGCCGGTCTCCTCACCCGAGGGAGAGCGCTACCTTGCCGCAATGCAGGCGGCGGCCAACTATGCGTGGGCCAACCGGCAGACCATGATGGGGTTGGTCGAGCGGGCGATGTCGAGGGTGACGGAGAAGGGACGCCTCGAGCTCGGTTTCCGCCTTGTCTGGGACCTGGCACACAACATTGCCAAGGTCGAAGAGCACGAGGTCAGCGGCGCTCGGCGGCGCCTGCTGGTCCACCGTAAGGGGGCAACCCGTGCCTTCGCGGCCGGACACAGTGAGCTGCCGCCGAGGTACCGCGGCACCGGCCAGCCGGTGCTCATCCCAGGAGACATGGGACGGGCGAGCTATGTCTGTGTGGCGGGGGCGGCGGCCATGGTGCAGTCGTGGGGCTCGTGTGCTCATGGCGCGGGCAGGGAGATGTCCCGGCACGCCGCCCTCAAGGCGGCGCGCGGGAGGGATATCTTCGCCGAAATGGCTGACAGGGGCGTGATCGTGCGCGCCCACTCGAAGCGGACAGTGGCTGAGGAAATGCCGGAAGCCTACAAGGACGTCTCCCACGTCGTCGAGGCTGTCGAGCTGGCCGGGATTGCCCGCGCCGTTGCTCGACTCAGACCGCTGGCGGTCATCAAGGGCTGATCCAAAGCGCCTATCTCACCGTCAGCTGCGACCCAGTGGTCGTGGGACAACGTACAGAACGCAAAGACACGGAGGCACAAAGACAAGAAGGTCACTCGTCGAGGTACGTTTCCTCGCTTTCCTCGTAGCTGGAACGTTGCCGCTTCTTCCGATCACCGTAGAAGCTGGCAATCAGGTATATGCCGATCACGATCAGGATTGCCGGCCACCATGTCTCCACCCACTCGAGGTCCAACGGGTAGAACTTGTCAATCAGCAGGATGACACCGACTATGGTGAGGAAGACACCGAAGCCGAGACCTCCGTGTCCTCTGGGTTTACGTGCGGCGGGCATCTCCTCCTCCTTGCTGGAGTTGAGAATCTGGGTCTGACGGTAGGCGTCGAACAGGCCGAAGAACCAGATGAAGGGAATCAGCATGCCGAGGTTCGCACCGTGACCGCCGAGATAGATCACCAGGAAGAAGCAGCTGAAGAACACGATGGCACGATCGTAAAGCCCGAGGTAGAGGTGTCCGAGGCCCGGAAAGAACGAGAACAGAACCGCGAGGCCCGGGGACTTCTGTCGAACGACGCCCGTTGCTGCGGCGGGCGGCACCGGCGGCTCGGGGGGCGTGGGTGGAACCGGGGAAACCTGTGGGGAGTTGGCGTTGAGGTCGTTACTCATGATGTGCCTCCTTGCTGTTCGTCGGCTGCAGAGCGTGGGGTTTGGGTTGAATCCTGGTCCTCCAGGAGCTGCTTCAGGGACTCGAGCTGAGTCTTACCCCAGCGCCAGGCTCGCCAGATCATCACGCGCAGCTCGCCGCGGCCGCTGGTCGCCACCTGGTTCACGCTATCGGTGACGATTTCGCTGGCCTGTTGCACGGTGCCCAGCGCCCGGTAGCGGGCGAGCGTGACGGGGTTGCCGACGGCCAGTGTGGTCAGGACGGCGAGCAGGTAGGCCGCCGCCGTGGCGGTCCGCATGCCCATGACCCGGCGTCCGCCGCGAGGCCGCCGAAGGTGCGCAGTCCGGCACCGTTCAATGAGCCGGGATGGCGGTCTGAGGGTAGCACTCACCTGCTGGATGAGGGCCAAGTCATCCCAGGTTCTCCGGCACCCTTCACACCTTTCGAGGTGCTCCAGGAGCCGGGCGAGGGCCTCCGGAGCCACCTCGTGGTCCACCGCGCGGAATAGCAGATCGAGCCACCGCGCGCACGGAGAAGCCGTCAGCCGGGCTGTCAGGTCGGCGGAAGGTGCCAGGCCGGCGAGCCCCTGGCCGGCGCCGACGACGAGTCGCATTGCCTCGGCCGTCGAAGCACACTCCTCACATGCTGCGAGGTGGTCCTCGACGCGGGAGCGATCGGTGCCCCCGAGCGTGCCCTCCAGGTAGGCGGAGAGCAGCTCCCGCAGCTCGTCGCAGCGGATCACGGCGCCCCTCCCTCGTTGATGAGGGAACTGGAGTCGACGGGACGGATGTTGAGCCGGCGGCGCACGGCGGTGGCGAGCTCGAGCCTGGCGCGGTTGAGACGCGACTTCACCGTGCCGAGCGGCAGCTCGAGCGCCTCCGCCATCTCCTGGTAGGCCATTCCTGCGAAGTCTCTGAGGAGAACGAGGTGAGCCAGCTCCGAATCGATCTGTCCGAGGCCCCTGACAATGAGACGAAGACGCTGCCGGTGCTCCGCCGTCTTCTGAGGGTTGTCGGCGCCGGGCAAACGGTCCAAAACCTCGGGATCCAGCCACGCCGCCTGGCGCTCGCGCCGGCTCCGGCGATGTGCATCGATGAGCAGGTTCTTGGCCACGCGCCAGGCCCACGCCATGAAGTTGGAGCCGGGGTTGTAGCGTTCCAGGCTCTCCCACAGCTTGAAGTAGACATCCTGAGTGAGCTCTTCGGCCTCCGCCGCCGACGGTGCAAAGCTGGCGCAGAGGCGGAAAATGGGGGCGATCGTTGCACCGACCAGGGCACGCCAGGCTTCCTCGTCCCCGGTTCGGCAGCGTTCGACTGTGGCCTCGAGATCTTCCATCAGCGTCTCCGTAACTCACAACGCTCGCCGGTGGGAAAAGTTCTCGTCATCTGCGGCGAGCGCCGATCAGAAATTCCCCTCGGTTGCGCCGCGTTGCCAAAGGAGCCGAGGCCATTTTAACCGACCGCAGAGGGGTTCAACGTCTCGGGCGGCGTGCGAGCACGAGGAGGGGAAGGGCACCAAGCAATGGCGACTGGATGGTCTGGGGCCGGCGGCAATCTGGAGCAGCGGGTTCTTCTCGCGCTCGAGGAGGTCCGTCCCGCCCTCCACCGTGACGGCGGAGATGTCGAGCTGGTATCGGTGGATGGAGCCACGGTGACGGTGCGTCTGGTCGGTGCCTGTCACGGCTGTCCGATGGCCGCCATGACCCTGGTTCAGTTCGTGGAGGAGCGGATTCGGTTGTTCGCACCCGAGGTTGAACGCGTCGTTCGCCTCTGAGACCGACCACCTGGTCGAGGTGTCCCTCAGCTAGGCCGGTCTTCGCGACGGAGACAGGGTGGGCACAAGCCGTAGAACTCCGTCCGCTGTGTTGTGACCTCGCAGCCGACCAGATCTTTCAGGCTTTGCCAGTCGTGCGGCCGGAGCCCTGTCACGTCCCGGATGTCGCCACAGGCGGTGCAAACAAAGTGGCCGTGGGGCGAAAGGTCGGCGTCCCAGCGCGTCGATCTGCCGGCGGACCGGATCTCCATCACGATCCCCTCTTCCTTGAGAACGTTCAGGTTCCGGTAGACGGTGCCAAGAGAGACGTTGGGGAGCTGCTGACGGACACGGTCGAAGATCCACTCGGCGGTCGGATGACCTCGGGTGCCGCGTACCGTCTCCAGCACCACGCGTCGCTGGCGGGTTTCCCGTGACCGAACCTTGCGCTCCATGGCTCCTCCCGAGGGCTTTCGCCGGCCGTGCGTTGAGATTATGCCACAGCCCTCGGGTAAAGAGAAGGATTCCCGATTTCGGTTGTGGCATCCCGCGGTGCTACTATGGAGTCCCACCCACGCTGCGGGGAGGCACCAATGGAGCTCTGTATCCGTGATCTGGAGCCCTCGCAGCGGCCTCGAGAACGGCTTCTCGAGCTCGGACCTCAGGCACTGGCCGACGCCGAGCTGCTCGCCGTGCTGCTCCGCACCGGCCGGCCGGGCCGGGGCGCGATCGGGGAGGCGCAGGAGCTGCTGCGAGACAGTGGGGGCGTGGCCGGCCTGGCGCGTCTTGGGGCTCGAGATCTTGTCCGGCGCCCGGGCCTCGGGCCAGCGAAAGCGGCCACTCTCGTCGCGGCCCTCGAGCTCTCGCGGCGGCTGGCGTACGCGGAGCTGAGCTGCGGAGAGCGTCTCGACCGCCCGGAGGCGGCCGGGCGGTTTCTGGTACGGCATCTCGGGGGGCGCAGGACCGAGGTCTTCGGCTTTCTGACCCTCGACGGACGTCACAATGTGGTCCACGTCCACGAGCTGAGCCGCGGGACCCGCAGGTTCGCCCCGGTTGACACCGGCGAGCTGTTCAGGCTCGTGCTCCTCGACGGCGCGGCGGCTTTGCTCCTGTTCCACAACCATCCGTCAGGTGTGCTCGACCCGAGCCGCGACGATCTCGAGCTGACCCGACGGCTGGTGGGCGGTGGAAGACTCGTTGGCGCCGACGTCGTCGACCACCTGATCATCGGGGGCACGCGCTGGGTGTCGCTGCGCACGGTTCATCCGGAGCTGTTCGCGACCTCCGAGGCCGAGCCATGAGAGCTGCCCCGGCCTGCCGGTGAAGAACGCGGGCTAGAATAGAACCACCGTGAGCCGTCCCGCCGGACTTCAATTAGGCCAGCTGCTGGGAAGCGTCCATGCCCGGCTGCGCCAGACACAGCAGATGTACATGGTGATCGTTTCGGTCGGGGTCGGAGTTCTGGGAGGGCTCTGTGCCGTCGGCTTCCGGGAGCTCATCCGCATCGGTCAGCTCGTAGCATGGCGAACAGGGAGCTACACGCTGGACTACATACGTGAGCTTCCGGCATGGTGGAAGGTGTTGGCCCCCGCGAGCGGCGGCTTGATCGTCGGTCTGATCATTCACTTCCTCGCCAACGAGGCCAAGGGGCATGGCGTTCCGGAGGTCATAGAGTCGGTCGTGCTTCGCGGGGGGCGTATTCGCCCGCGCGTCGTTCTGGCGAAAATGATGGCGTCCGGTGTCTGCATAGCCTCCGGCGGCTCCGTTGGGCGCGAGGGTCCGATTGTCCAGATCGGCTCGGCAATCGGTTCGACGATCGGGCAGTGGCTCGGGATCGGAGAGCGCCGGCTACGGACCTTGGTCGGGTGCGGCGCGGCAGCCGGGATTGCCGGAACCTTCAACGCTCCCGTGGCAGGTGCGCTGTTTGCGGTCGAGATTATTCTCGGCGACTTTGGCGTCAGCCAGTTCTCTCCGATCGTGATCTCGTCGGTCGCGGCGACCGTGGTCAGCCGCCACTTCCTCGGCGACTTCCCTGCATTCACCGTCCCCCATTACGCCCTCGAGAGCCCGTTCGAGCTGCTGGCGTATGCGGTGCTCGGAGTCCTCGCCGGTCTTGTTGCGCTGGTCTTTATCCGGGTCCTGTATGGGACCGAGGATCTGTTCGAGCGGATGCGTATCGCGGGGCCGCTCAAACCGGTGCTTGGCGGCGCGCTCGTGGGCGTCGTCGCCCTCCGCTTCCCGGAGGTCTTCGGGGTCGGCTACGAGGCGATCAACGAGGCGCTGCAGGGTAGGGTGGTTCTCGATGTGCTGCTGATCCTGGTCGTGGTCAAGATCCTCACGGTCGCGCTGACGATCGGTTCGGGAGGGTCGGGCGGGATCTTCGCTCCGTCGCTGTTCGTCGGTGCCATGCTCGGCGGCGCGGTTGGTACGGTCGTGCACGCCGCCTGGCCGGGTACGACCGGGGGCCCTGGAGCCTACGCCTTGGTCGGCATGGGAGCTGTCGTCGGCGCCAGCACGCACGCGCCGATAACGGCAATCCTGATTATTTTCGAGCTCACCAACGACTACAAGATCATCCTGCCGCTGATGATCACGTGCATCGTGGCCACTCTGCTCGCCACGCAGCTGCAGCGGGCATCGATCTACACCCTGAAGCTGCTCCGTCGAGGCGTCGACATTCACAGCGGCCAGACGGTCAACGTGCTGCGTCATCTGCACGTGGGCGATGTCATGCGTGAGGCGTTCCTGACCGTGACACCGCAGGAACCGGTCATGAAGGTGGTTTCACGGTTCATCGAGCAGCCGGGCGACAGCGTGTTCGTGGTCGATCCCGATCCTCTGCTGGCCGGGGTCATCACCATCGATGAGGTGCGCCCGATCATGGGTGACATCGCGTCGCTTGGATCTCTCGTCATCGCTGGCGACATGATGCGCGAGGGGGGCTTCCCACGGTTCGCCCCTACCGATCAGCTGGACGAGGCGATGCGGCGGTTCGGCGGCTACCACTACAGCTGCCCGGTCCTGGAGGAGGGGCGGGTGGTCGGGACCATCTGGCCACAGGATGTCATCGAGCGTTACAACGCCGAGGTCCTGAAGCGGGAAATGGCCTCTACCATGGCGCTTGCCGTCACCAACGGGGTCCGGGAGCAGACCTTGCCCGGCATTCACGGCGTTCGGCTGGCCGAGGTTCCGGTACCCCCCGGCTTTGTCGGGCGGACCCTCGGCGAGCTGGAGATTCGTACCAGGTTCGACGTGACCGTCCTGCTGATCAAGCATCGGAGCGGCGGGTCGGAAGAGCTCGTCGAGCGGGTCCCGGACGCTTCCTTCATTCTCGAGGAGAGCGACCTGCTGCTGGTTCTCGGCGCCGAGGGGGGAATCCGACGCCTCGAGGCCGAAGGGTAGTTTGCCACCGGCTGCGGACGACCACCGAGGGCGGTTCCTTCTTCGCCTGCGCCTCGGTTGTCGACAATCGCACCGGCGATCCTGTCTACATCCCGGCCCAGCGGATCAGGTAGCCCGGCTCGTAGTTGGTCGGCCTCCAGGGCCCAAGCCACGGTGGTTATGGGTGTCTCGAGCTGATACACTCTTGGCAGGCGCCAAGCCTGAGTGGCGATGGAGGCCAGGTGAGGAGCTGGGGGATCGCCGACTGGTGCAACTGGGCGAACCGTGTTTTGCGGGCCGCACGGTGGCCGCAATGCCTGGTAGTCGCCTTTGCCCCGGCAATGTTGGCGGCCGCCGTCCAGATGGACGAGCCTCCCGGCTTTCGCCTCGACAAGCTCCCACAGGATCTGCGCGGGTCCTGGGAGATCCGCCTCGGTGAGGAGAGCCCGCTCGCGACTCCCGTCTCGGCAGCGTCGGCGTGGCGTCCGATCAAAGTTCCGGGCCCGTGGGAGAAGGGCCCGGCGCCCGGCTATGACGGCCACGCGTGGTACCGCACGAGGCTGTTCGTGCCCAAGGAGCTGACTCGCAGGGTCCTCGGGATCTCGTTCCTGCGGATTCGGGATACGGACGCACTGTACCTGAACGGTGTCCGTGTTGGCTTCACCGGCGGCTTCCCGCCTCACTTCGAGAAGGCCACGCTGTACTCGCGAGTCTACGCCTTGCCGGGAAGAGTGCTGAGACCGGACCAATGGAACACGATCCTGGTCCATGTCTACAACAACGCGAGGGAAGGCGGCATCGTACGGGGGCCGCCGAAGATCGGGGCATACGGGGACTTCGTCGCCGCGCGGCACCGCGGCTCGTACCTGATTCTCGTGTTCGCGACCCTGCTCGTCTTGGTCGCCGCCAATCACTTCTTTCTCTTCGTGCACCGTCCCGAGTCGCGCTCGAACCTCCTGTTCGGTCTCTTCTCGCTTTCCACGGCGACCTACATGCTGACCTTCTCGCCGACCATTGGCCCGATGTTCCTGTCACTGAATACGCTGTTCAGGATCAACGTGATTCTCTTCCCACTGAGCCTCCTGCTGCTGATTGCATTCCTGCTCGCCTTCTTCGAGACTCGGCCGCCGATTCCGGTTCGGGCGCTGATCGCAGCGCTCGGGCTGATTGCCGCTGTGCAGGCCGTCTGGCCTCGGCTGGCAGGCCTGTATGTCGGTGTTCTCGCCACGGAGTACCTCGCGGTGCCGGCTGCAGCTGTGATCGTCTGGCTGTTGGCGCGGGCAGTCAGGCGCCGGGAGCCGTACGCCGCCGCCATCACCGCGGTTCTCGTGCTGTTGGTGGCTGCCGGTCTGTATGACATGGCGGTCGACCTGAACGTCGCGCCGACCCCGTCATGGAACGTTGCCGGCATGGTCTTTCCCATGTTCTTCGTCCCGTTCTACATTGTCATGGGAATGGTCCTCGGCCACCAGTACGCCCAGTACTACACCTACTCGATCACCGACCGTCTCACCGGGTTGATGGAACGCCACCACTTCCTCGAACGGTTGGCCGAGGAGGCGGAGCGCGCGAGGCGCGACGGCAGCTTTATCGTCGTGGGCATGCTGGACCTCGACTCCTTCAAGGAGATCAACGACAACCACACGCACCTGGCGGGCGACGTGATGCTGAGGAGGATCGCCGATACAGTCAGGGAGCAGATCCGGCGGTTCGACCTGGCCGGCAGGTTTGGAGGGGACGAGTTCTGCTTCGGGCTGGTTGTCCGCGGCCCTGAGGAGGCGGCTCAGATGTTCGAGCGCGTCCGTGAAGCGGTGGATCGGCAGCAGGTGTCCTACCGTGGGGCCGACCTGAGAGTGACCGCTTCGATCGGTGCCGTGGCATGTCGTCCCGGCGGTGAAGAGAAGCCGAACGAGCTCCTCGAGCAGGCCGATCGAGCACTGTACCGGGCCAAGCGGGCAGGCGGCAACCGGGTGCTCGTCGCCGAGTTGGCCCGGAGTATTCAAGAACGATCGTAGCGAGACCGGCGAGACGCGCAGGGCACAGCGACGGCTGGTATGTCGCCGGTCGCAGTCGCTCGCGAGTGAATGGTCCGGGCCGGTTGCGGACGTGGTATCTTCCCCGCGATGAGTGGGGGGGTTCGCCTCGAGTTCGATGACTTGGCCAAGCGCTTCGATTTGCGGGTGGTCTTCCGTGCGGTATCGGGTGCTGCGGAGCCGGGCGAGGTGCTGGCGATCACGGGCCCGAACGGGTCCGGGAAGTCGACCCTGCTGACAATCCTGTGCGGCCTGTTGCGGGCGACGCGGGGGACGGTCCGGTACCTGTTGTCGGACGGCGGTGCCGAGATCCCTCGCGAGTTGTGGCGCAAGCAGCTCGGGATCGTGGCCCCGTCGATGTCGCTTTATGAGAATCTCGATGCGCTCGAGAACCTTCGTTTCCTGGCCCTGGTCAGGGGCATGAGACAGAGCGAGGCGCGCTGTCGGGAGTGCCTCGAGTCGGTCGGGCTCGACCCTGCGCGTTCGACCATTGTGCGCGGCTTTTCGACCGGGATGCACCAGCGCCTCAAGATCGCCCAGGCGATCCTGCACGACCCGCCGGTGCTGTTCCTGGACGAGCCCGGCTCGAACCTGGACCCGGCGGGGCAGGACTGGCTGGAGGAGCTCGTTGCCGACCAGCGGGAGCACGGCAAGACGGTGGTACTGGCCACGAACGACCGCCGTGAGATGGAGTGGGGGACACGTCGTGTGGCGCTTCCTGGCTGAGGCGGGCGCCGTCTTCACCAAGGACCTGCGGACCGAGTTCAGGACGCGGGTGGCACTCAATGCCCTGGGCCTGTTTGCCATTACGACCCTGGCAGCGGTGTCCTACACGATAGGGCCGTACCGCATCGCCGAGAACGACCGCCCGTTCCTGCTCGCGGCCCTGCTGTGGATCGTGATCTTTTTCGCCGCGATGGCTGGGCTCGATCGCACGTTCGTCAAGGAGGAGGACACCCATACGGCGCCGCTGCTGCGGCTCTCAGCCGAGCCCCTGGTGGTGTGGGCCGGGAAGCTGCTCTTCAACTTCGTCCTGCTCGACGTCTTGATGGCGATCCTGGTGCCACTGTACATGGTGCTGATGGGTTTTAGAGTGGCATCGACCGCAGGGTTTCTTCTCGTGCTCGTGGCCGGAGGGTATACTCTGGCCGTGACCACCACGATGGTGGCCGCGATCATTGCGCGGGCGATGACGAGAGGTGCTCTGTTCTCGGTTCTCTCGCTGCCGCTCCTGCTGCCTCTTCTGATCTTCTTGATCCAGGGAACGCGGGCGGCTGTCGAGGGCTCGGCGGAGGGCATCAGTGACTCGCTGCGTGCGGTGGTCTCCCTGGGAGGCGTGATGACCGTGGTTTCAGTGGTTCTGTTTCCGGTGGTGTGGAATGAGTAGGCCGGGCCCGGTGGGGACGGTCCTGCGGTGGGTGCTGTTCGTGTGGATGGCAGTCATCATCTGGGCAGCCTTCTACTACGCTCCGGCGGCGAGCGGCTTTCAAGGCCAGTCGAGCCGCATCGTGTTTTTCCACGTGCCGACGGCGTGGGTGGCGACGCTCGCGTTCCTGGTCTCGTGCATCGCGTCGATCCGTTACCTCCGGTCCCGGGATCCCAAGGAGGACATTCGGGCCTCCGTGGCCGGGGCACTTGGCTTGACATTCGCGATCCTGGCGACCGTCACCGGCTCGATCTTCGCCCGTATCATGTGGGGCTCGTACTGGAACTGGGACCCGCGCGAAACCTCGATCACGTTTCTGCTACTGATCTACGCCGCTTACTTTGCGCTCAGGGCGGCCATCGCCGATCCGGAAAGGCGGGCGACGATGTCGGCGGTGTACGCCATTCTTGCGTTCGTGACGGTACCGTTCCTGGTCTTTGTGGTGCCGAGGATCTACTGGTCCTTGCACCCGGACACGATCATCAACACCCAGGGCAGAATCAAAATGGACTCACGGATGTTCCAGGTGCTGATGGGATCGCTGGTCGGCTTTACTGGCGTGTTTTCCTGGCTATACTCTTTGGAGTGCCGGGTCGAGGGGATTCGTCGCCGGCGGCAACATGAGGTTTTGTAGATGAACGACCTTTTGGGAATCATGTTGGTCACGCTCATTATCTGGGCGGGGCTGTTCGCATACGTCTACCGTGTGGACCGCAAGGTCCGGCGGCTGGAGATGGAGGATCTATGAGTGATCCGCGTAAGCAACGTCGCGTCTGGTACGCCATTGGTGGCGCACTGATTGTCGCCTTCCTGGCATACGGAGCCACATCGTTCAAGTCGAACCTGACGCCGTATGTTTCGTTCCATGAAGCTGAGCAGAGTGGAACCCAGGTTCAGGTTGCCGGGTCGCTGGTGAACGGCTCGACCAAGTACCTCGATGCGACGAAGGAGTTGAGCTTCACCATGGCTGACCCTGAAGGGGGCACCCTCCCGGTCGTCTACAAGGGTGTGAAGCCGGGCAACTTCGAGGAGGCGACGCAAATCGTGGCGATTGGGACCTACCACAACGGTGCGTTCAACGCGGAGCAGCTCCTCGTGAAGTGCCCATCCAAGTATCAGGGACTCGAAGAGGCGAGCGGGAAGGCCGGCTCGCGGACGTAACAACCTCCGCCGGGGCGTGGCCCCGGCGTTTTGGTTCCGGTCATCTTGCGACTCGGAATCGTTAAAGGGGGGGATTCAATGTACCTACCGGGGACCGTGCTCTTATGGGCGGCCTTCTTGCTCCTGCTGTCCTCGACGGTGGGCTATGTCTTGATCGTGAGAGGTGATGGGAGCTGGCGCCGGATGGCTCGCCAGACCTATGTGCTGATGGCCGTCGCGATCGTGGCGGCGTCCGGCCTGCTGATGTACCTGTTCGTCACCCACGACTATCGGCTGTTTTACGTCACCGCGTACTCCGACAACAGCCTTCCTTTGCACTACCTGATCTCGTCGTTCTGGGCGGGGCAGGAGGGCAGCTTTCTGCTCTGGATCTTCTGGGGCGCGCTGCTCGGCCTACCCCTGATGCACTTCGCCCGCCACTACGAGTCACGGGTGATGATCTTCTACAACCTGACGCTGATGTCGCTGGTCATCCTGCTCCTCAAGCAGGATCCCTTCCGGTTCCACAAGGGTCTGACAGCGGGCATGATTCCGATGGACGGTCAGGGACTCAACCCACTGTTGCAGAACCCTTGGATGGTCATCCACCCGCCGATCATGTTCCTCGGCTACGCATCCCTGGCGATTCCCTTCTCGTTCGCTCTCGCGGGCGTGTGGATGAAGCAGTACGACGAGTGGACCAAGGCGTCACTGCCATGGGTCCTGCTGTCGCTGGTGACGCTCGGAACAGCCATCATGCTCGGCGGCTACTGGGCGTACGAGACGCTGGGCTGGGGCGGCTACTGGGGGTGGGACCCGGTCGAGAACGCGTCCCTGGTGCCATGGCTGATGACAGGCGCCCTGATGCACGGCATCCTCCTGCAGCGAGGGCGCAAGCGCTTTCGTCGCCTCAATCTGGTGCTGGCAGTTCTGGCCTATCTGTTTGTCGTCTACGCCACCTTCCTGACCCGCTCGGGCGTGCTCGCCGACTTCTCCGTCCACTCCTTCGTCGACCTCGGCATCACCGGTTGGCTGGTCTTCAACATGATCTTCTTCATCCTGCTGTCGGTGGGGTTCCTGGCCTGGCGCTGGCGCGACGTGCCATCCGAGGGTGGTGACGAGCCCTTCTTGTCACGGACGATCTTCTTCGTCATCGGCATCGTGCTGCTGATGACGACCGGCTTCATGGTAGCGGTCGGAACTTCTGCGCCGCTCATCTCCCGCCTGTGGTCGGCCAAACCGTCCCAGGTCGGGCCGCACTTCTACAACACCGTCGGTATGCCGCTGGCGATCGCCTTCGGCCTCTTCCTGGGCTCGATCCCGTTCCTGGCCTGGAAGGGCCCGGCGAAGGCCGCCGGGCGCCGGTTGGCTTTCGTGATTGGTGTCGTGGCGGTACTGACCGCGCTCGGTTTCTTCGCCGGCGTTCACAGTCCGGAGTCCGTTGGCTACATGGCGGCGGCGGTGTTCTGCGTGGTCTCGAACCTCTGGACCGTCGCCGAAAAGGGACGGCGAGGGCAGTGGCGGGCGGCCGGAGGCTACGTGACGCACGTCGGCCTCGGGCTGATGCTGCTGGCCTTCCTCACAACCGGCCTTTACGACAGCTCGAGCAAGGTCAAGCTCGAGCAGGGTAAGCCGACCAAAGTCCTCGGCTACACGCTGACCTTCCAGGGCGTGCAGAAGCCGACGCCGCAGTCCCGTGACGCGATGGTGGTCAAGGTGACGGCGCCGTCCGGGAAGAGCTTCCTGCTCGAGCCGAAGATGTGGGTCAACCGCAAGTCCAACCAGCTGGTGGCGAACCCGGACATCCGCGTCTTCCTGACCCGTGACCTCTACCTGGCGCCGGTCGAGTACAACCCCGAGAAGGAGCCGCCGGTGAGCGGTACCCTGATGCTCACCAAGGACAAGGCGGCCTCGTTCAAGAAGTGGGAGCTCGAGTTCAAGGGCTTCGACATGTCAAAGCAGAACGCCGTGCCAGGCGCCCTGACCGTGGGCACCGTGATCGAGCTGAGACGGCCCGGGGCAGAGCCGGTTGAGCTGGAGCCGACAGTCCTGTCGACGTCGGAGGGCGTGCAGGCGCTGCCGGTGGCGATTCCCGGCACCCCGGCGGGGAAGGTCCGTATCAGCGGCGTGAACGCTTCCGCCGGGATGGTCGAGATCCAGTTCATGGGCCTCGGTGGTGGGGTCGCCCGCTCGGTCGTCATGCACAAGGGCGAGTCGCTGTCCTACGAGGACCTCAAGATCACCTTCGACGACTTCGACCTTTCGGACTTCGACCCGCAGGCGGGACGGATCCACATCGGGGCGGTGTTCGAGGTCGAGCACGGCGGCAAGACCGTCGAGGTGGAGCCGCGCTTCCGCGGCGGCCAGGCTGGCGGACCGCAGATCCTCCCGGCCGAGATCCCGGGCACCGGCGGTATCACGCTGTCGCTCGGGAAGATCAGCGCCAACGACGGCACCGCGGAGGTGAAGGTCTTCGACCCCAACCTGGCGCCGCAGCCGGCGAAGCCGGCCAGCCTGGTGCTCGACGTGTCCGTCAAGCCGCTGATCTCGCTTGTCTGGGTCGGCACGCTGATCGTCATCACGGGCATCATCATCGCGATCGGCCTGCGCCGCCGCGACGTGGCTTCGATTCCCGTGAACAACGACTAGGCCCTCGCCGCAGAGGCTCGAGGTGCGGTCCAGGGGCGGTTGTATAGTGGCGGTTTCATGGGACGGCCACTCTCCCCAGGCCGGCCGCTGCGGCAGCGCGGGGGTTGCCTCAGGGTAGCCCTGGGATCGGTGCTGCTGGTGATGCTGGCGCCGGCCGCGGCGCTCGTCCGCTGGTGGCGGCGACGGCGGCGCGGAAACGACGTGAAGGTTTGGCGGCGGGAGCCGGAACGGGCAACCCTCGCCGGCCTCGAGCTGACGGTCGATGCGCCGCTGGCGCGCGAGGTCGAGGCGAGGACAGCGCTGATCGACGCCCTGGTCCGGGTGGCCGAGGAGCTTCGGCGTCCGGACGATGTGTACCATCTCGTGTTCCGACGGCCGAGCGAGCCCGAGGCGGACCTCGTCGCCATCGGTCCACAGCCGCAGGAGCTCGCGCAGCGGCTCAGCATCGTGTTCTCCCACCGCGCCTCGCAGGCTTGCACCCAGCTCTGGCTCACGCTGCCGAGAGGCGTGCACTTGGCGGAGGTCGTCGATCCGGTCGCCTTCGACCCGGAGCAGTCGGTGGCGGCCGCCGATCTCATGCTCACGGCAAGCCCGCGGTGGGCGATGGTGTCGTCATTCGCGCGCACCGGGCCATCGGTGGTCTACAGGGTGCGGCTCCACATGTCGCCGCCGGAGGTCGATGCCGTCAACCCGATTCTGGCCCGCCTTTCTGAGGTGTTGTCGGCGCGTTGAGGCCGCGCTCAGGCCGGCTTTGCCACGTCGCGATGAATGTGATGAAATTCACAGAAGCGATGCGGAAGGCGGCCGGCAGGCCGTCGGAAGGAGACGAGGATGGACATCGGTCTGGGCAAGGACAGGCGGCCGTTCGAGCACCGGGTGGTGCTGACGCCGGGCGGGGTCAGGGGTTTGACCGCGGAGGGACACCGGGTCTACCTGGAGAGCAACGCGGGCCTGGATGCTGGCTTCTCCGACGAGACGTACGGTGCGGCGGGCGCGACCATCGTCTTCTCCGAGGAGGAGGTGCTGCTGAGGTCCGAGCTGGTATTGAGAGTCTCACCGCCGCAGCCGGCGGAGTACGACAAGTTCCAGCCGGGCCAGGTCGTGATCTCGTCGTGGCACCTGGCCGTGGCGCCTCCGGAGGCATTCAGGTCGGTTCTCGACCGCCAGGTCACGACGGTCGGCTACGAGATCATCGAGTTCGACGATGGGCACGCGCCGGTTCTCGAGGCGATGAGCGAGATCGCGGGCCGGATCGCGGTCATCATGGGCTCGGGGATGCTGCTCAACGAGTTCGGCGGCAAGGGGATGCTGGTCGGAGGCTCGCCGGGCATCCCACCGGCCTCCCTGGTCATCCTCGGCGCCGGCACCCTGGGCCGCTGTGCCGCGCAGAGTGCGCGCGGGATCGGGGCCCACGTGGTCGTCCTCGATCGCGACATCAACGCTCTGCGCCGTCTTCAGGCCCTTGTCGGGTTCGATGTGCCGACGATGGTGTCGACGCGGCCAAACCTGGAGAAGGCGCTGGCATTCGCCGATATCTTCCTGTGCGCCGTGGCGGTCCACGGCGAGCGGACGCCGGTTCTGGTTACCCGAGACATGCTCAAGCTGATGAAGCCGCGGTCGATCCTCATGGACCTCTCGATCGATCAGGGGGGGTGTTGCGAGACCTCTCGCCCGACCGACTTTTCCCGCCCGACCTATGAGGTTGACGGCATCACCCACTTCTGCGTTCCCAACCTTCCCTCCACCGCCTCGCGCGCGTCCACCAGGGCGTTGACGAACGCCATCCTTCCGTTCGTCGAGGAGATCGCCGGCAAGGGCTTCGACCGTGCGGTCAAGGAGAACCGGGCGTTGCGGCGCGGGGTCTACACGCACCACGGGCACTGTGTTCGCGAGAGCCTCGCGAGGGCGTTCGCAGTACCGCACACCCCGATCAACGGCGTCTGAAGGGAAGAGGAGAGCTCGATGACGTGGATTGAGATCTACCGGCAGCGGGTGACCACGGCCGAGGAGGCGGTGAAGGAGATCCGCTCCGGCGACCGCGTCTGGGTGCATCCGGGGTGCAACACGCCACTGAAGCTGATCGACGCGATGGTGGCGCGCGCCCCGGAGCTCGAGAACGTCGAGGTTGACCACATCATGACCCTCGGCAACGCGCCATATGCAGACCCCGGGATGGAGAAGCACTTCCGTCATCGCGCGCTGTTCGTCGGCAGCAACGTGCGTGACGCGGTGAACGAGGGCCGTGCGGACTTCGTGCCGATCCACCTGCACGAGATCCCAGGGCTCATCACCTCGGGACGGCTCATCGTCGACGTGGCGCTGATCCATATCTCCCAGCCCGACGAGCACGGCTTCTGCTCCTTCGGGGTCGGGGTGGACGCCACCAAGGCCGCGGCCGAGCATGCCCGGACCGTCATCGCCCTCGTCAACCAGCAGATGCCGCGCGCACTGGGCGACAGCTTCATCCACGTCTCCAAGCTCACCCACGTGGTCGAGGTCGACGAGCCGGTCATCGAGCTGCCGATGGTGTCGCGGGTGTCCGACGTGGCGCGAGCCATCGGCGAACGGATCGCCTCGTTGATCCCGGACGGCGCCACGCTGCAGATGGGGATCGGGGAGATTCCGGACGCGGTGCTGCTGTTCCTCAAGGACAAGAAGCATCTCGGCGTGCACACTGAGATGTTCTCCGATGGCCTGGTCGAGCTGTTCGAGATGGGCGTGGTCACCAACGAGCGGAAGACCCTCCACCGCGGCAAGATCGTGACCTCGTTCGTGATCGGCACCCGCAAGGCGTTCGACTTTGTCGACAACAACCCGTTCATGGAGTTCCACCCGAACGAGTACGTCAACGATCCGTTCATCATCGCTCAGAACGACGGCATGGTCGCGATCAACTCGGCACTTGCCGTCGACCTCACCGGTCAGGTTTGCGCCGACTCCATCGGCACCAAGATCTACTCCGGCTTTGGCGGCCAGCTGGACTTCATCCGCGGCGCCGCGAGGTCGAAGGGAGGCGTGCCGGTGATCGCGCTGCCGTCGACCGCCAAGGGCGGCTCGATTTCCCGCATCGTCGACACCCTGCTTCCTGGCTCGGGAGTGGTCACGACGCGCGCCGACGTTCACTACGTCGTCACCGAGTACGGCATTGCCGATCTTTACGGCAGAAGTCTGCGCGAGCGTGCTCGCCAGCTCATCAACATCGCGCACCCGGACTTCCGAGAGCAGCTCGAGAGCGCCGCGGCGAAGAGAAGACTCCTGTAGCACAGATCGTCCAGCCACGGGAGCCTTCCTGGGTAGAGGCAGATCCGCGGCCTGCGGCCGTACCCCTCGGAATCGGGAAGCCCGGTCTCGAGGAGGACCTCGGCCCGGTCTTCCCGCCCCGAGGGGCCGCTGCGCTCGGATCTGCCTCCCGGGTGCTCTGAGAGGTTGTGAGCCCCCCTCCCTTTTGATAGGGGAGGGATCGCGCAGATGCGCCCTCTCGCACCCCGCCGCTCGCGGCGGGATGGCCGCTCGCCTCCTTCCACTGCGTCCCCGCCCCGCCGCGGGACCGTTCCTGGGGACAGGCCCCCAGCCACCCGGGAAGTGTGGGCGCAGCGCGCTCCAGAGGTCGCCCTGAAGGCGCCGACCCCTCCTCGTGGGCTTGCGACCGCCGGAGCTGCGAGACGGCTGGGTGCGACAGCACCCAGACGGCCGCTGGAGCCCCAGAGAACGGTCCCCAGATCGCCTCACTGCCGGAATCCCCGCCGCGGCAGATCCGCGGCGTTTCTCCTCTTACCCCTGGGTAGCTTCGACCTTCACGGGGTCGAGGTGCCAGATCTCGTCGACGTACTTCCGGATGGCGCGATCGGAGGAGAACCAGCCCATCGCCGCCACGTTGCGGATTGCCTTCGCGGCCCAGGCGCGGCGGTCGGGGTACAGTGCGCCGACGCGGGCCTGCGTGTCTGCGTAGGTGCGGAAGTCCGCGAGGTGGAGGTAGCGATCCCCGTGCTCCATCAAGGCCGACCAGATCTCGTGTGACGCGGACTCGTCACCTGGCGCAAAGGTCCCCTTCTGCAGCATGTCGATCACGGCGGCCAGCTCGGGATCGGCACGGTAGTAGCTCCAAGGGTCGTAGTGACCGGAGACCGAGAGCAGGGCGCCCTGCTCCGCCGTGAGACCGAAGATGAAGATGTTGTCTTCGCCTACGGCGTCACGGATTTCGATATTGGCGCCGTCGAGCGTTCCGATCGTGAGGGCGCCGTTCAGCGCCAGCTTCATGTTGCTGGTTCCCGACGCCTCCCATCCGGCGGTCGAGATCTGCTCCGATAGGTCCGCTGCCGGGATGATCTGCTCCGCCAGAGTCACCCGGTAGTCGGGGAGGAACGCGACCTTGAGCTGAGTGCCAACGTCCGGGTCCTTGTTGACGACGGCTGCGATGCCGTTGATGAGACGGATGATGAGCTTGGCCATGTGGTAGGCCGGGGCCGCCTTGGCGCCGAAGATGAACGTGCGCGGCGTCACCGCCGCCGATGGGTTCTCCTTGATCCTCCTGTACAGGGCGATGATGTGCATGGCGTTCAAGAGCTGGCGCTTGTACTCGTGGAGGCGCTTGATCTGGACGTCGAACAACGACTCCGGGTCGACCTTGACCTCGCACAGCGTGCGGATCGTCTGCGCCAGGTCCTCCTTGTTGTCGCGTTTGACGGCCATGAACCGGTCCTGGAAACCGGCGTCGTCGGCGAGGGGAGCGAGCTCGGAAAGCCGGTCGAGGTCACGTGCCCAGCCGTCACCGATCTGCGACGTGGCCAGCTCGGCGAGGCGGGGGTTGCAGGTCAGCAGCCACCGCCGCGGGGTGATCCCGTTGGTGATGGCGATGAAGCGCTCCGGCCACAGCTCGGCGAAGTCGCGGGCAACCCGGGTCCGAAGCAGCTCAGTGTGCAGCCTGGCGACGCCGTTGATCCGGTGGCTGCCGACGATCGCGAGGTTGGCCATTCGGAAACGCTTGTCGCCGTCCTCGTGTACCAGGGACATCCGCTGGAGACGGTCGAAGTCCGTCGGCGAGGCCGAGCCGACCTCGTCGAGCATTCGCCGGTTGATCTCGTAGATGATCTGTACGTGGCGCGGTATCACCGAGTCCATCAGGGACACGGCCCACGTCTCCAGAGCCTCCGGGAGCAGCGTGTGGTTGGTGTACGAGCAGGCTGCCCGGGTCAGCTCCCACGCCTGCGCCCACCTGAGCTCGGCGTCGTCGACGAAGAAGCGCATCAGCTCGGCCACGGTGAGGGCGGGGTGGGTGTCGTTGAGCTGGAACGCGACCTTTGAGGGGAAGAGCTCCCAGGCCTCTCCGTAGCGGAGTCGGAAGCGGGTGACGACGTCGTGCACCGAGGCCGCCACGAGGAGGTACTCCTGCAGCAGCCGCAAGCGCCGCCCGGCCGCCACGTAGTCAGCCGGGTAGAGGACTTTGGTGATCGCCTCGGTCCGCTCACGGTCGGCCACCGCTCGCAGGTAGTCGCCCTGCGAGAAGATCTGGAAGTCGAATTCTCGCGGCGCCTCGGCCGCCCACAGGCGCAGCACCGACACGTTCGGCGTTCCGTAGCCGGCGATCAGGACATCATGAGGCACTCCGTAGAGTACCCTCCAGTCCACCCACACCGGGCGGTTCTTGCCGTGGCGCCCCTGGCGCCACTCCACACGGCCGCCGATCTTGACTGGAACAGTGAGATCGGGCCGTGGGATCTCCCAGGCGTACCCTCCCTTGAGCCACCTGTCCGGACGTTCGACCTGCCAGCCGTCGCGCAGCTCCTGCCGGAACATCCCGTACTCGTAGCGCAGGCCGTAGCCGAAGGCCGGGTAGTCGAGGGTCGCCAGCGAGTCGAGGAAGCAGGCCGCGAGCCGGCCGAGACCGCCGTTGCCGAGGCCGGGATCGGACTCCTCGGCGGCGATGGTGTCGAGGTTCAAACCGAGGTTCTGCATCGCTTCGCGCGCGGGCTGTAGCAGGCCGGTCGCGATCAGGTTGTTGGTCAGGAGGCGCCCGAGCAGGTACTCCATCGACAGGTAGTGGACGGTCTTCGCCTCGGCCTCGTCCCGGGCATGCCGACTCGCAACCGCGCGGTCGATGAGCGCCTCGCGGACCGTGAGAGCGAGCGCCGCGACGTGGTCTTCCGGGCCGGCGTCGGCGAGCTCGAGCCCGCGGGTGTAGCGGAGATAGTGAAGAAAGCGCTTGGCAAAGATCTCCGCGGTCATGCTCGTCTCGTTCACCAACACCCCCTGCAGGCCACGCGGCTTTGCGCCGGCCTCGTGGCATCGGACTTCGAACCCGTCACCCTGAATGTCGAAAGCGCCGCAGCGGCGCTCGCGGATCAGGGTAGCACGAGCCCTGCCGCCAGGAGCTGGGGGGGTTGAACACCTGCTGAAGTGACCGAGATGAACCACAGAGACCACAGAGACCACAGAGATTCACAGAGAAGGGAAGAAGGACCCACGGAGACACGAGCTGTTCACCACGGAAGAGGGAGCTCAACCACGGGACAAAGAGTTTAACCACGGATTACACGGATTACACTGACTAGAACAAGAGGATGTACAGGCTGTTTGTCTCTTCCAGCGTCCAGCCGCATGGTGGCCGTTCGGACCAACCTGTGGCCTGCAGGAGCTCACATCCCCCTCTTGAATCCGTGAAATCCGTGAAATCCGTGGTTTCCTTTTCCTCGTGTGCCGTAAACACAAGCAGGTCGGAGGCCAGCTTACAGGCCGAGACTCAGAGCGTTCTCTCTGTGCTCTTCTGTGCCCTCTGAGCCTCTGTGGGTTTCCGGTTCCCAAGCCGTCTCGCCGTCCGCCACGACCCCGGCGCGTGAACCGATCTTGCTGGACGCGAATCCGCCAAGACGCGAAGAGCACGGCGTGACCCGAGCTCCGGCAGATCCGCGGCCTGCAGCCGCACCCCTCGGAATCGGGAAGCCCAGTCTCGAGGAGGACCTCGGCCCCGGGCTTCCCGCCCCGAGGGGCCGCTGCGCTCGGATCTGCCTCCCGGGTTCTCTGAGAGGCTGTGAGCCCCCCTCCCTTTTGATAGGGGAGGGATCGCGCAGATGCGCCCTCTCTCACCTCGCCGCTGCACGACCTTCGTCGTCGCGACCACGAGGTCAGCAACTCCTCGCTCGCTGGCGGCGAGGCGCG
>Ga0307423_1000338_pt1 | contig 31814 bp, 28 predicted proteins | sample SalMarWE160310MG_FD_202154 | JGI IMG/M metagenome (GOLD analysis project Ga0307423, IMG submission 202154) | Salt marsh sediment microbial communities from the Plum Island Ecosystem LTER, Massachusetts, United States - WE1603-10 | ecosystem: Environmental > Aquatic > Marine > Intertidal zone >... | reverse complement strand
CGACGAATCGGCCAAGCAGATAGAGCGCACCCGCTGGAACTCAATCCAGACCGACGACCTGACCATGGCCACCAACATCCCCGGCGTTTTCGCGGCCGGCGATTCGGTGCTGGGCGCGGCCACGGTGGTGCAAGCCATCGGCACCGGCCGCAAGGCGGCGCGATCCATCCATCTCTACTTGAACGACGAAGCCGTGGCGGCCCAGGACAACTGGGTCACCAACCCTAAAAAGCAGGTGCGCACGGTTTCCGAAATACCCGGCGCTCCGCCGGCCGAAGCACGGGCCAAAATGCCCGAGTTGAAGGTTCCAGAGCGCGCGGCCTCTTTCGTGGAAGTGGAACTGGGGCTAGCCGAGGAAGACGCCCGCCGCGAAGCCCAGCGTTGCCTGCAGTGCGGCCTAATTTGCTACAAACACGTCCCAGGCGCCCAGAATCAACTGAGCTGCCAGGGCTGCACCTCTTAAGGAGGCTTTGCATATGAAGCCAACCCACACCATCGACCGCCGCGCTTTCTTGAAGCTGGCCGGCAGCGCCGGCATAGCGGCAAGTCTGCCCCTGGTATCGCCGGCCATAGGCTTGGCCAGCCTGAACCGCCAGCTTAAAGTCGCTCAGGCCAGCCGCATGATGATGGGCACCATAGTGGCCGTCACGGTGGTGGACCCCTCCCCGGCCCGGGCCCAAGAGGCCTTGGCCTTGGCTTTCCAGCGCATGGAGGAGCTTACGCCAATCTTCGACCGGCATAGCGGAAGCGGTCCTCTACGCGCGTTGAACCGTGAAGGCAGGGTGCGGGAATTATCGCCTGACTTGAAAAGGGTGCTGGGCCTCTGCCGCCAGGTGCACCAGCTCACCGGCGGAGCATTCGACATCACGGTGGCGCCCATAATCGACGCCTACAAGACAAGCTTCGCCGCAGGCCATAAGCCCACCTCCAAGGATATTGAGGCGGCCTTGGCCGCGGTGGGCTGCCTGCGCATAGAGGCCGACGTCCTGGTGCTCACCCGCGAAGGCGCGGGCGTAACCTTGGACGGCGTGGCCAAGGGCTTCATCGCCGATGAAGGCCTAAAAGCCATGCGCCAGGCGGGCGTTTACAGCGCCCTCATCAACGCCGGCGGCGACGTGGCGGTGATGGGTGATGCCGGCGGCCGCCCCTGGCGGGTGGCTGTGTCTGATCCGGACCAACCCACCCAAGCCAAAACCAAGGTGGAAATGGTAAACGGCGCCCTGGCCACCAGCGGCAATTACGAAGTGTATTTCGACCGCGACAAACTATTCCATCATATAGTGAATCCTTCCACCGGCAGGAGCCCACGCACCGACACCTCGTCCAGCGTGCGCGCGCCGCAGGCCGCCATGGCCGACGCCCTGTCCACCGCCTGCTTTGTGTTGCCGCCATACCAAGCCATGCGGCTTCTAAAGGCCCAAAACCTGGAAGGCCTCATCTACACCCGCAATCAGCAGCGCTACGCCACTGAAGGCTTCTGGGGCTAAACAGGGGCGCAATTGGGGAGCAGATTAAGGTAGGCGAAACGGAAGCAAAAGAAACGGAGCCGCAATCCAGAGGAACCGCGCAGACCCGGATCAAGACAGATATTTACAGAAGCTCGGTTTCGGCGTAATTAAGGCCGCATAATCGTGCGGCAATAGGACTGGGGGAGCTTGCGCACAAGAATGTGCCTTTAAAAGCCCGGCAAAAAAGCGTTTTCCCGCTTAAAAGATTAAAGGCCCTGCGGTTGACACCCGCTGGGCCTTTTTGATTATTTTGACCATGTTGGAAGGGACCGGCCTAAAACCACCTATCGCTCAACCGCCGCCGTTTGGCCTAATGTCCATTTCCCTGGCTCTAAAACCTCAACCGGCACCCCAAGCCTGAGCCTTTGCCCAGAACCCGGAGTCCGAGTTGTTACTCCACCACGCAGATGGTGGCGCCGGTGAGATTGCTGATGACCGAACCTGAAACTGAGCCGAAAAGCATGTTGCGAATGTTGCTTTCGCCGCGGCGGCCCACCACCACGGTGCCGTACTGGCCTTTCTTCACTTCGTCTATGATCTGTTTGGGGATGCTTTTCTTTTTCTCAATGTATTTGATTTGAATTTGGTCTTCGGCAAAGCCCAGGCGCAACAGGTGCTTCTTGGCTTCGTCAATGCGCAAACGCCCGGACTCCTTTTCACGCTCCAAAGCGCGGATCCGGCCCTTAACCTGCTGGGTGTAGTGGGTGTCGACCATGTCGTAGTCGGGCACCTTTTCAAAAACCGATAAAATGGTGACCTTGGCGCCCTCTACCTTGCTGAACATCTGCCCCACGTACTCGACTGCGCGCAGAGCGGTTTGCGAATTATCATAAGCCAGCAGCAAATTCGTCCACAGCATCAATAGCCCCCTTCTCCAATACGCGCACTATCCGCACCGTGAAATTGCTATTTCTGGTCAGTTTTTTGGCAATCCCACTGATCGCCAACCAAGCCACGGCCAGTCCTCCCAAACCCAACACCACGGCCCCGGATTGCGGTTCCCAGCCCCAATTCGGAGCATAGATGTTGCCCAGAACGGCGCCCAACAGCAGGCCCAGCACCGGGACAATGTAGACCAGAAAGCTGGCCCCCATCACCGCCTTGCGCGGCATGTTAAGCACCACCCTGTCGCCAACTTGGGCCCCGGCCTCGTTTAAGGCCGTAACGATCCGGGTTTTTTCTCCGCCCAAGGCATGGCAGGCCCCCCTGGCCCCGCAACATGCGCAAGCCTCGGTTTGCACCGATTCCACCTGGGCCAACCCGCCTTGCAGCGAGCGAACCACGCCTTCTTCCTGCATCTGATCGACAGCATGGTTAATCATGAGAGTATGATATCACGAAAATAAAGAAAAGCCCTAAATTGCACAAGCAGAGTGTTTATTGGGAGCGCGCCTTGCTCAATTATATTGAAGCGGTAGCGCCTTGTGTCTTGTGGTGCCTGGGTGGAATTTGTGGTTAAATACAATTGATGTCAAGCTGATTCTGCAATCGAGGCCAAAAGCCCCAATCCATCCGCCTAGCGGCTGAGGAAGCCTTGCTCAACCTGGCCAAAAACATATTTAGCCGGCTTCTGAATTCACTGAGCTTCAAGCTTTCCTTCACCGCCGGTCTCATAATCTTCCTGGCCGTCTCCGCGGCAGCCTGGTTCAACATCCAGGCCCAAAGAGCCCAAATGGAAAAAGCCATGGAGACCGAGGCCTCCGGCTTTGTGGACACCGTTCGCCGGGCAACTAATTGGTCCATGCTGCGCAACCAGCGCGATAGCTTGCACCAGATTATTCAAGACGTGGGCCGCCAACCCGGCATCGAGCGGGTGCGAATATTCAATAAGGACGGCACGGTCATGTTCTCCTCGCTGGCCGAAGAGATCGGTCATGAGGTGGATAAAAAGGCCGAGGCCTGTTATGGCTGTCATTCATCGGAAGCCCCCCTGGCCCGCCTGCCCTCGAAACAGACCACCCGGATTTTCCTGGCCCCGGACGGCGAGCGCCTGTTGGGCATCATTAGGCCCATCTACAACGAGCCCACCTGTTCTACGCCGGCCTGCCACGCCCATCCGCCCGAGCAGCAAGTGCTGGGTGTGCTGGACGTCAACATGAACCTGGCCAGCCTTGACCAGCAAATGCAATCCCGGCTTTGGCAAACCTTGGGATTTGCCGTTGCCTTGTTTTTAGGAGTATCCACCTTTATCGGGCTGGTCATCCTCTTCACGGTGAGCCGCTCGGTAAATCGCATGGTGCTTGAAGTGGACAAGGTGCGCCAGGGTCAGATGGACCGGGTGGAAACCGTGCAGGCGCCCGACGAACTGGGCCGGGTGGCCGAGGCCTTCAACCGCATGGTGGAAAGCGTCACCCGCCGCACCCTGGCCAAGGACCGCCGCTACCGGCAATTGGTAACCAACTCCACCGACGCAGTGGTGGTCACCGACATAAAGGGCAGGGTCTTGTGGGGCAACCCGGTGGCCGATCAAATCCTAGGCGTGGGCGACGGCCAGGCCAAGAATATGGACATCATCTCCATGGTCGAGCCCGACGAACAAGATTTGTTGCTTAAGGCCATGCAACAGGCCATGGAGCAGGAACAGCCCACCGACATCATGCGCTTCCATCTGCACTCGGTTGACGGCCATACCAGGGTTCTGGAGGGCCGTTTCCGGCGTTTGGAGGACGAAGACGGGAAAGTCGGCCTTTTGGCCAACTTGCGGGATATCAGCAAGAGCCAGCGTCTAGAGGCCGAGCTGGAACGGCGGCGCAATTTTGAGAGGCAGCTTGTGCGCCAGGCCCTGAACGCTATCATCGCGACCGACCAGGATGGTTTGGTGCAGGTATTCAACGACAGCGCCGAGACTCTCTTCGAGGCCCCGGCGGATGAGGTCATCGGTCAATCCCACTACACCCGCTTCTTCCCGCGGGCCCAAGTAAAATTGATTCAAAAGGCCCTCTATGAGAACCCGCAGGACGGCGGTTCCCTCATGCGGGTGGTGGTGGTCAAAACCAGCGGCGGCAAGCGCCTGCCGGTGATGCTTTCCGCACGCGCCTTGTACATCCAGGGCATGTTCAGCGGAGTGGTGATGTTCCTGCAAAACTTGCGGGAGTCCAAGCACCTTAAGGCCCAGCTCATACGCAAAACCCGGCTGGCCGCCGCCGGCCAAACCGCCGCCGGCTTGGCCCACTGCCTAAAGAATCTTCTGCACGGACTGGGTTCGGCCACCTATCTGGTGGATCAGGGTCTTTCCGACCAGGATTTGGAACTGACCGGCGAAGGCTGGCGCATGATTAAAAAGAATCTGGACCAAATGAGCGCGCTCACCCAGGATCTCCTTTCCTATGCCAGGGACCGCAGGCCCCAATACCAGGCGTTCAACTTGAACCAGCTTTTGCATGAATGCGCCCACCTGGTGGCGGGCCGCGCCAAGGAAATGGGCTTGAAGATAGAACTAAAAACCGACCCAGCCTGCGATAGGGCGACACTGGACCCCCAAGGCGTACGCCGGGTGGTGCTAAACTTGCTGACCAACGCCATGGATGCCCTGGCGGCCCAGCCGCCGGACCCGGGCCCTGCCCGCATAGAAATGGCCGACAACCGCGACGGCTTCGGCCAGGTGATCGTATCGGTGAGCGATAATGGACCCGGCCTCAGTCCGGAGGCGCGCAAGCATCTTTTCAGCGGGCTATTCACCAGCAAAGGCAGCAAAGGCACCGGCTTGGGGCTTCTGGTGAGTCAGAAAATCGTCGAGGAGCACGGCGGCACCCTGGATTTCGCCAACTTGGCCGACGGCGGCGTCCGTTTCACCTTGGCCGTGCCGGATTTGGCCGAGCAAGCGGGCGAAACCGACACCTCCATAGAGGTATAGAAACCGGAACAGGACCCTGGTTAGGCCAGCTAATAACCATCCTCACGGCGTAATTCATCCAGCCACAGCCCCAGCGGCCTCCCCTGCAGCGGCCGGGCGAAAACCTGACGCAGCGCCTCCTGCACCCGGGTTTGATCCTCCGGCGGCACCAGCAAACCCGGCAGCGGCTCGCAAGGCAGAAGATCCTCACCGGCGCTCACATCCCCTTGCACGGCGGCCATGACCTGGGGCAGCAAGCCGAAACCTTCCCTTCCCAGGGAGCACTGCTCCACCAGTTGGAAGAACGCAGCGTTAAGGCTGAGCCAAAAAGGGTCCTCCAGGGCCTGCCCGCCAACTTGGCAGCGCTGCAAAGAAGCCATGGTGCGGCAGGCCAGAGGCCTGGCCTCATAGGCGGAGCACAAGCCGTTTGCCAAGAGAGGGCAGGAGCCGCCAACCAGACCGGACGGCTCCCGTCCCGGCGGCTCTTCCTGGGCCAGGCAGAGCCGGGCCAGTGCGTTGAAGGTTGTTTGCGGCTGTCCAGACACAGGCGCTTGCGCAGCGGCGATCAGCGCAAGGAGATCATCCCGGCCCGCCGAACTTAGCGCGCGCATTAACAGCCTGCCTTCCAAGCCGGTCATGCACACCCGATCAGAGCAGCAAACAGCGCAACCAGGCGAGCAGGCGACTTGCCTGTTTTGGCTGAGTGCTTCATAAGCGTCATATAGCGCCTGCAGCACGGCCAGCGCCTTGTCTTCGTCAAAAGAGCGCAATCCCAAGTCCCTATCTCCCACCATGGCGCTCGCAATCTATCTAATTGTAATTAATAATAATGTTCACCATAGATTGACAGTGAACTCTTTATCCTTTTATACTCAAATCACGGCCTGGACAAATGGTTAATACAATATCGACCAGAAAGGCACCGGCAAGCAATGCTCCAGATTAATTTCGGCTGCTGCAAAGTTTTGCCGCCCGGGACCGGGGGAGCCTTGGAATCCCCCTGATAGCACAACCGCGCGCGTGGCTCCACCATAGCCGCACTGCCCTAAATCATTGCCCCGTCATAAAATGCCCTAAGTTCCGCCGCATGGGCAAGGAGAGCGCGTGACCCAAGAACAGATGCAGATAACCGAGGTCCAGGCGCCTCCCAACCTATACCAAGGATTCATGCATTTCTCCCTGGCGGCTCTGGTCCCGGGCAGTTCCGCCCCCTGCTCCATCCGCCTGGAAGCCCTTAACAAGAGCCTGGGGCGCTTGCGTCTCATAGAGGCCCTTTTGCCTGGCGACACCATCAGGGAAGCTTGGCTGAGTCAACTCTTGAAGGAAGACGTCAGCCAAGCCTACATCGCCCTGGAAGACCTGCCCGCCGTGCAAGCCTATCTGCACGCCCAAACCCTGCGGCTGATGGAACAAAACCAGGAGCAGGCCCACCGCCTGGTGTATGAGAACGCCCTGTGCGCCATTAAATCGGCCATGTTGGACCCCAAAAACGGCCGGCGCCTGGCCCTGGCCGCAGCCACGGTGCGTGGCATGATCCAACACCTCTGGGACTTTGCGGGCGCCCGCCAAGACATGCTTAAATTGATGACCTCCAGCCAGGAGTTGTACAGCCATTCGCTCAATGTTTGCCTTTTGGGTCTGGGGTTGGCCATGGCCATGGGCTGGGAGCGCGATCGGGTGGTCCGCCTGGGCTTGGCCTTGTTCTTTCATGACTTGGGTCTGGCCGAAGAAATCGCCACGCCAGAGGGCTATAGATCCGTCTGCCTGGAAGGCGAAGAGGCTTATAACCAGCATCCCGAGGAATCGGCCCTTTGCCTGCAATGCTTGCCTGAGGTGACGCCAGAGGTATTGGACATCGTTCTATGTCATCACGAGAACCTGGATGGCACGGGATATCCCCGCGGCCTGAAAAACGACAACCTTTCCCTGTCCGCCCGGCTCGCCAGGGTGGTGGACATTTACGATTTGGCAACCTCGGGCTGCATAAAGCCTCAAATAATGAGCCCGTTTGCAGCGCTGCAATACATGCGATACGAAATGCGCGATCAACTGGACCAAGAAATCGTGGGCTCCTTTGTCCTCTATTTAGGGCAAGCATGATATAAACCGAAGGAGCTCTATTCAAAAACAACCTTGCACCTATCTGGAGATTAGACTCATGCTCAAAAAAACACTGACAATCGGCCTTTGCGCGGCGCTTCTGGTTCTGCCTGGCGCCGCTTTGGCGGATGAAACCGGCGACATGATCAAGCGCGGGCTCAAGCTTTACGAAGAGGGCAACCTTTCCAAGTCCATGGAGGAGTTGAACTTCGCCCTGGCCCAGATGCGCCAAAAGAAGGCTGAATCGCTGACCGCCATCTTCCCCGAACCCCCTGCCGGCTGGACCGGTGGAAAAGCCGTCTCCGAAAGCGCCGGCGCCGGGCTGATGGGCGGCGGTATCAGCGCTTCGCGCAAATACAAGCAAGATGGCGCCAAGGGCTCGGCAAAAGTCGAGATCATGACCGATTCCCCCCTGATCCAGTCCATGGCCGCGCTGCTTTCCAACCCCATGTTTTTGCAGGGCGGCTCCAACGGCAAGCTGATCCGCTTGAAGGGACAAAAGGCCATCCTCAAAGACAGCGGCAATAAAAGAGCCGAACTCCAGATGCTCATCGACAATAAGATCCTGGTCAAGGTCGAGGCCAGACGGGCGGACAAGGCCGGCGAGATCGTGCAGGAACTGGCAAATAAGATGGATTGGGACAAGCTGAAGGAACTGGCAAAGTAAAAGTCAAAGAGACCACCTATTGACAGGCCAGGTGCGGACCAAGCATGCTGTAGATGACAAAAAACCCAGATCACACTCTTGGCGGAGGTAGGCCATGAAGGCGGGCATCATCTTCACCGGCACCGGTCCCATTCTCGTCCTCACCACATACAGCTCCTTCGACGATCCCAAATTTGTGGAAAAGCTTGCGCGTAAGGGGATCATGAAATTCATGGCCTTCGAACTGGATCCCGAGCTGGTGCACAAACGCTATGGACACCAGTTCGACGCCATCATGAGCGATGTCCAGCAGTCCGACGATCTGCGGGTGCTGGATTACAATGGCCATAATGTGTTTTACAACTTCTCTTTCAAGGAGTTGGGGCCCCCGTTGGTGCACGACTAGCCCGCGATGGCCGCTGTCTCCCCTGCCAGGGGGCTTGACCGGTATCTGCTCAAATGCTATTAAGAAGCTTCAAGGAGCACCGGCATGAGCCTTTTGGCGGAACGATTTAGCTATTATTATTGGCCCAAGCGCCACCGGTACGTCCGCCGGGCTTAAGCCCCCGCTTGACTCACGAAAGCAACCACCAGCCGCGGATGACCGGAAAAAGTCATCCGCGGCTCTGTGTTAGCGGAACTCACAAGGAGGAGACCCCATGCCCGTGGCCCAGAAAATCGCCCAGTTCATAGAGCGTTCCAGTTGGATCCGCGCCATGTTCGAGGCGGGCGCCAAGCTCAAGGCGGAAAAAGGGGCTGAGAACGTGTTCGATTTCTCCCTGGGAAACCCCAACATTGAACCGCCGGAGTCCTTTTATAAGGTGCTGGGCGAGTTGGCCGCGGACCGCACTCCCGGCACCCACGCCTACATGCCCAACGCCGGCTACCCGGCGGTGCGGGCCAAGGTGGCCGAGTTCCTCTCCAAGCATTCCAGCCCCACCTTCAGCACCGATGAGGTGATTATGACCGTGGGGGCCGGCGGCGGGCTCAACATAGCGCTCAAGGCAATCGTGGATCCCGGCGCCGACGTGGTGGTTCCCACCCCCTATTTCGTGGAATACGACTTTTACCTGGACAATCACGGCGGCAGCGTGACCCGGGTGCCCAGCAAGGCGGACTTCTCCCTGGACGTGGACGCCCTGGCCGCAGCCATCAGCGACAAGACTTGTGCGGTCTTGATCAACAGCCCCAACAACCCCACCGGCGCGGTTTACGGCGAAAGCCAGCTCAAAGACCTGGCCAAGGCGCTTACGGACATAGGCGCCAAACGGGGCAGGCCGGTCTACCTGATCAGCGACGAGCCCTATCGGGATATCGTGTTCGACGGCATTACAGTACCCAGCTTGTTCGATATCTATAGCAACAGCATCGTGGTCACCAGCTTCTCCAAGAATTTGAGCCTGCCCGGTGAGCGCATCGGCTACGTGGCGGTGCATCCCGATATCGCCGACAAGGGCATTCTCATGGCAGGCATGACCCTGTGTAACCGCATCCTGGGCTTTGTCAACGCCCCGGGCCTCATGCAAAGAACCGTGGCCCAGCTCATGGAAGACAAGGCCGACGTGGCCCAATACGCGCGCAAGCGGGAGTTGATCCTCAAGGTCCTGGACGATGCCGGCTTCGAATACGTCAAGCCCTTGGGCGGGTTCTACGTATTCCCCAAAAGCCCCATCCCCGACGATGTGGCCTTTGCCAGGGCCGCCCAGGAGGAAAACACCCTGGTGGTGCCCGGCAGCGGATTCATGGGTCCCGGTTACTTCCGCATAGCCTTCTGCTGCTCGGACGACACCATCACCCGATCGGCCGGGGCCTTCAAGCGGATCCGTGCGCGCTTCTGATAACGAGGCCCCCGGCTTTTATCAGGTCGTAAGCCTGGGCTGCAAGGTTAATCAAGCCGAGGCCGCTTCGTTGCGCCGGGCCTTGGAGAGTTGCGGCCTGCGTCCGGCCGGGCGCGGCCAAGCCGCCCGGGTGGCGGTGCTAATGACCTGCACCGTCACCGGGGCCGCGGCCCGGCAATCCCGCCAGGCGGCCCGCCGTTTGGCCAGGGCCCACCCCGGCGCCCGGGTGGTGATCACCGGCTGCGACGTTCAAGCGGACTCCCAGAGCTATATTGATCAAGGCTTCACCGTGCTGGGCCGGGCCAGCCTGCCGGAGCTGGCCCGCTTGATCGCCGAGAACGCCGGCTGGCCTCAGGCACAGCCAGAGCGGCCTGACGCCAGATCCTGGTGCCCAGGTTGGGAGACGCCGGGACCCCGGCGCACCAGGGGGCTCTTGAAGGTGCAGGACGGCTGCGACGCGGGCTGCGCCTATTGCATCGTGCCTCAGACCCGGGGACGGCCTCGCAGCCTGGGCACGGATCAGGCCGTGGAGGCCTATAAAGAGCTGGCGCAGGCCGGAGCCGCGGAGGTGGTGCTCACCGGCATTCACCTGGGACGCTGGGGTTGGGACTTACAGCCGCGCGGCGAGCTATGCCAATTGTTAAGGGCGCTTTTGGGCGCCCACCCGGGGCCGCGCTTGCGGCTTTCTTCGCTGGAATCGGCTGAAATCAGCGATGAGCTGTTGGGGCTCTTGGCCGCTGAGCCCAGGCTGTGCCCCCATCTGCACGTGCCTTTGCAGACCGGCAGCGACCGGCTCCTTAAGGCCATGGGCCGGCCCTACCTGGCCGCCCAATACGCCGCCAAGCTTAAACGGGCGGCGGCTCTGCTGCCCGGCCTTTGCCTGGGCGCCGATGTGCTGGTGGGCCTGCCCGGCGAAGACCAAGAGGCTTTTCAGGAAACCAGGGAGCTATTGGATGATCTACCCATCGCCTATCTGCACGTATTCCCCTATTCCCCCCGGCCCGGCACCAAAGCCGCCGGCATGCCCGGGCGGCCCAAAGGAACCGAGGTGAAGCGGCGGGCTGAAATCCTGCGCGATCTGGGCCGGGACAAACGCCTTAGCTTTGTGCGCTCCCAAGTTGGCCGCGAGTTGAGCGTGGTAGTTGAGGGATCCGGCCTGGGGCGCAGCGCCAACTATTGCCTGGTGGAGCTCGGCCCCGGCCTCAAACCGGGCCAGGTTTTGAGGGTGAGGGCCCAAGCAGTCAAGACCGAAGGGCGGGAACCCTGCCTGGCCGGGGCGGCGGTGCTTTGACTTAACTCCCAGCCTTGGGTATCTTATCTAACGGGTTCATATTTTCTTTTGCATAGGTGGCGAACCATGATCCGCCGACTAGCCCTGGCCCTCTTGGCGCTCCTGTTGGTAACCGGTTGGGCATGCGCCCAAGAGCCGGTTTCCGCCGACGAAGCCGGGCCCCACCTGCGCTATATCCGTTTTTCCTTGGCCGGCAAGCCGGTGGATGTGCGCCCCGGCGGAGTGCTGGCCCTGCATCCCGATGTGCCCTTTCGCGTGCAGGAAGCCAAGTCCGACGCCTGGCTGAGCTTTGGCCTGCGCACGCGGCTGGCCAGCATGCCTCTGGTCGATCTTAATAACTACCACACCCTAAGCGAATTGCTGGGCCCCAAGGTCTACGAGAACCCCGACCTAAAAGTGCAGGCGCTCAAGGACGGCCAGGTGCTGGGTGAGGTGCGCCTGGATGTGAGCCTGCTGCCCATAGACTGGCTGCGCCACGCCCATGAAACCGAGTCCCTGGATCAAAAGATCGCTTACACTGAAAAGGCCTGGCAGCTGACCCCTGACGACCGCCTGCTCCTGATGCGCCTGGTGGACCTCATGGTGGAGGCCAAACGCTACAAAGAGGCGGTGGATCTTTTGGAGAGTCAGTCCTTGGAGCGCGACGACGCCCGCCTCCTGCGCCAATTGGCCGATCTTTACCAACGCACTGGCCAAAAGGAAAAGTCGGCCGCGGTTCTCAGCAAGCTGGCGGCTGAATCTCCCGGCGACCGGGCCCTGCTCCTGCGTTTGGCTGCGCTCTACGAGGAATTGGGGCGCTGGGAGGAGGCCGCCCAAGTGCTGGGCCGGGTTTTGGAGGGCCAGACCGGAGCGGCGCGGGGCGAGACCTTTTTGCGCTTGGCTAACGCCTTGGAACGGGCGGGTAAACCCCAAGAATCCATGCAGGCTTTAGAGCATGCCAGCCGCCTCAAACCGGCCGACGCCCAACTTTGGCTGCGTCTGGCCCAAAGCCGCAAGGAGGCCAATGACCTGCCCGGCGCCATCTCCGCGCTGAAACGGGCGCTTGAGCTGCAGCCCAGCAAGCGCGCACCTCGTCTCGAATTGGTTGAGGCCCTATTGGCCAGCGGAAACAAGCGCGAAGCTGCTGAGCAACTAAGGGAAGCTGCCCGCCTGAACCCTGACGACGCCGCGCTTTGGTTGCGCCTGGCCCGGCTCCAACAGGAACTGGGTGATAAGAAGAGTTTGATCCAAACCTACAAGCGCTTGGCGCTGTTAAAGCCTAATCAACCTGATCTGCTTTACAACCTGGCGATCATCTCCCTGGAGATGGAAAACCTGCCCGACGCCATGCGCTATTTGGATGACGCGCTTAAGGTCAAACCCGGCGACCGCCAAATCCGGGAAACCATGTTGGACCTTCTGGTTCAGATGGGAAAATGGGATCGAGCGGTCAAGTTGGCGCGGGAATTGATCAAGGAAAAGCCCGATGCCAAGTTGATCATGGGACTTTATCCATCTCTATCGCAAAACCAGCCCGCTGAATTGGCCAAGCTCATGGATCTCCTCCTGGCCGCCGGCCCCCAGGAAGCCCGTTTTTATGAAATGCGGGCCTCCCTGGCCCTGGAAGCGAAAGACACCGGCGCCGCCATTAAGGCCCTGGAGCAAGGAGTCGCGGCCCACCCCAAGGCCCTGGATTTGCGCTGGGGTCTGGCCGGTTTGTACGAAGCCGAAAACCAAAAACCAAAAGCCCTGGAGCAACTAGGCGCCATCTTGGATCAAAACCCCGAATACCCACAGGCCGAGGAGCGCTATCTGCAGCTCAAGACTTCCAGCCTCAAGCCCAACGGCGCTAAGCCATGATTCCGCTTGTGGAAGTCACCTGCGCCCTGATCCAAAGGGGTGAGAGCCTACTAATGGCCCGGCGGGCCGATTCGGGCCGCTGGGAATTGCCCGGTGGCAAAAGAGAGCCGGGCGAAAGCCTATCCCAGTGCCTGCAAAGGGAAATCGCCGAAGAACTGGGCTGCGAGGTACAGGTGCTGGAACCAGCGGGCCGGGCCCAAGATCTGGACCGGTCTGATCCCATTATCCTGCACTGCTTCCGCTGCCGCTTAAACGGCGGCGAACCCCAAGCCCGGGAACACAAGGAACTGCGCTGGGTAAGCTGGGCGGAAGCGCTGGACCTTGACCTTTGCCCGGCAGACCGCCTACTTTTGGGTTCCTTGAGCCCCCAGACTCCCTTGCCTGATTAGATCAAGTCCCGCCCGATCTATTGACAAGCCGGTTAGCGGGTGGTATTTATGCACTTTCAATAACCTAAGTACTCCTTTCTCCAGCCGGGACAGGCCCGGAGGGGGACGCTCGAGACCAAAAGGAGGCCTCATGAGACATTACGAGACTGTATTCATTATTAATCCCGAGATCAGCGACGAAGAGACCGACGCCGTGGTGGAAAAATACTCCGGCATGCTGGGCGAGGGCGGAGCCTTCATCGGTGCCGTGGACAAGTGGGGCCGGCGCCGCCTGGCCTACACAGTCAAGAAGTTCAACAAGGGCTTCTATGTTCTCTTTGACTACGGCGCATCGCCCGAAGTTGTTGCCGAGATGGAGCGCAATTTCAAGATCGACGACAACGTGATCCGCTTCCTCACGGTCAAGCAAGGCGAAGATTACGATGTGGACGCCGCCAAGGCGGCCTTGGAAGCCAGAGCCGCCAAACGGGCCCAGGCTGAAGACGAGGCGGCCCAGAGCGCTGCTCTGCGCGCACGCGCCGACGACGAGACCGAGGACGAAGATCAGGACGACGATGAGATGGACGATGATAATCAAGAGTATAAGGACTAGGAGGGCGGCATGGCTGGTGTGATCAGAAGAAGGAGCTGGGGACGGCGTAAGGTCTGCCGCTTCTGCGCCGACTCCTCTTTGGCAATCGATTATAAGGACCCGCGCACCCTGCGTTATTTCACGACCGAACGGGGCAAGATCATTCCCCGCCGCACCAGCGGGTGCTGCGCCAAGCACCAGCGCGAACTGACCGAGGCCATTAAACGGGCCCGGGCCATCGCGCTGATGCCTTTCGCCGCCGCCATCTCTTCTTAAGAGGCGGAGCGAGAACCTGCAGGCACCGGACGAAAGGCAAGGCGGGGGGCGGGCGTCATGAGCCGGCCGTTTAGCGATCTCAGAATGGCCCCGGTGGCGGCGGCGGTTGCCTCGCTTGGATTATTCGCCGCACCTTGGCTGGTGCCCGTGCTGGGAACCTTCGCCAGCTTGTGGACTCCGGTCCCTGTGCTGCTGCTTTACCGGCGCCAAGGCGGCCGGGCCGGAAGATTGGCCTTGATACTGGCCGTGGCCGGGTCGCTCACGATCGTGGGCAGCATGGTCAGTATGCTCGGCGCATTGTTTTACTTGTTTTTCGCCGCAGCGACCTTGTGTTTGGGCGAAGCCTATATATGGGGCCAAAGCGACGAACGTAGCATAGCACTGGCGGCCGGGGTTTCCTGGGGAGCGATATTATTAGTCGCCTGGGGAACCGGATTCATGGATGCAGGCGGTCAGGCCTGGCAAACCTTTTGGACGGGCCAGACCCAACTGGTGGTCCAGGCCTACCAGGACAGCGGCCTGTCACCCGAAAGGCTGGAGGACATCCGCCAGACCCTGGAGCTGGCCGGCTGGTTGATCGCCCGCCTGGCCATAGGCATATTGGCCTGCGGCGCCATGATTATGGCCTGGGCCAACCAACTTATAGCTCGGGACTTTGGCGGCGGCTCCCAGGAGCCAAGACAGGCGCTCAACACCTGGAAGGCGCCTGATCACCTGGTCTGGGCGCTAATCGGCGCTGGCGCGCTGATGCTCCTGTCCAAGGGTTTCTGGTTTTGGGCTGGAGCCAATTTGGTGCTAGTGCTTTCCCTGGTCTATTTTTTCCAAGGGATAGCGATTTTAGCCTTTTGGCTGCAAAAAAAGAACACGCCCCGTTTGCTTAGGGCTGGCATTTATATGCTAGTGGCCGTGGAGATTTTCCTGGCCGCACTGGTGGCACTGATGGGGCTTTTTGATCTGTGGTTCAATTTCAGGCGGCTGGGCAAAGAACCCATCGCCTGAGCTTACGGAGGATAAATCCCATGAAGGTCATTCTTACCCAGGAAGTGCTGGGCCTGGGCGATCCCGGCGAGGTGGTGACCGTAAAGAGCGGATACGGCCGCAACTACCTGGTTCCCCGCGGTCTGGCCATAGAGGCCACCAAGAAAAACGTGAAGACCGTGGAGGCGGAACGTCAGCGCATCTCCATCAAGGCGGCACACGAGGCCGATAAAGTGGCCGATGAGGCGGCCGGGTTAAAGGGCACCACGGTCAATATTCTGGCCCGCGCCGGCGAAAGCGGCAAGCTTTACGGTTCGGTCACCAATATGGACATTGCCGCGGCTTTGGCCGAAATGGGCTTTGTTATCGACCGCCGACGCATTATCCTGGCAGAGGGCACTTTGAAGCGCTTGGGTGCGCACACCGTCCCGGTGAAATTGCATCCCCAGGTGGTGGTGGACATCCAAGTGATCGTGGAGCCCGAGTACACCGCCGAAGAAGCCGCAGCCGCAGCCGCGAAAAGTGCAGCCGCTCCGGAAGCTCCGGTAGAAGAAACCGCTGAAGCAGTTGAAGCCGCCGAGGCCGCAGCTCCGGCCGAGGAGGCCGCCAAGGAGTAGACATTGGCCGAAGCCGATTCCGGCCGCCCCCGCCGTTTGCCCCCCCAGGATCTGGCCGCCGAGCAAGGCGTGCTGGGCGGAATCCTGGTGTATGGCGATGACGTGCTGGCCGGGATCGCGGCCGCGCTACGGCCCGACGACTTCTACGACCGCCGCCACGGCAAGATCTTCGAAACCATGCTGGCTCTCTACAACCAGGGCCGGCCGGTGGATGAGATAACCGTAACCTCCCGCCTAAACGACAACGGCCAACTCCAGGCCATAGGAGGCCCCCTCCTCCTGGCCGAGTTGGCCGATATCGCTATCTCCCCGGCCCACGTGGATCACTATGCCTCCCTGGTGCGGGACAAGTCCCAGCTCAGGGCGTTCATAGAGGCCGCCCATTCAGCGGTGGATCAGGCCTACACCAATCAGGCCGATCCTGACATGGCCTTGGAAGAGGCCGAGCGGGCCATCTTCGCCGCCACCCAGGACCGCCACGCCAAGGGTTTCGCCTCGCTGGGCGAGGTGGTGCAATCGGCCCTGGGCGTCATTGAAAAGCGCTTCAAACAAAAGGGTCTGGTGGCCGGGGTTCCCACCGGCTTCAAAAAGCTGGACACCCTGACCACCGGTTTGCAGTCCGGCGATTTGATTATCATCGCCGGCCGCCCCAGCATGGGGAAAACCGCCTTCGCCCTCAACATCGCGGCCAACGCGGCCCTGGATGCGCATATTCCCGTGGCGGTGTTTTCGCTGGAGATGAGCAAGGAGCAGCTGGGATTAAGGCTCCTATCCAGCGAGGCCGGCGTGTCGGGCTCCAAGATGCGCAGCGGTTTTTTAAGCCAGAACCAGGACTGGCCCGCGCTCACCGCGGCGGCCGACAAGCTCTATTCCGCTCCCCTCTATATCGACGACACGCCCGCCATAAGCGTTTTGGAGATGCGGGCCAAGGCCCGGCGCCTCAAGGCGGACAAGGGCCTGGGTCTGATTTTTGTGGACTATCTGCAGCTGATGCGGGGCCGCCGGGACAGCTTCGATTCCCGCGAGCAGGAGATATCGGACATCTCGCGCTCCTTGAAAGCCTTGGCCAAGGAATTGGAATTGCCGGTGGTGGCGCTTTCGCAGCTCAACCGCAAGGTGGAAGACCGGCCCAACAAGCGCCCCCAACTTTCGGACCTGCGGGAATCAGGCGCCATCGAGCAGGACGCCGACGTTATCGCCTTTATTTATCGCGACCGGGTCTACAACAAGGAAAACGAGGACAACATCGCGGAGATCATCATCGGCAAGCAGCGCAACGGCCCCACCGGCGTCGTGAAACTGGCCTTTTTGGACGACCTCACCCGTTTCGACAACCTCACCTTTGATGCCGAGGAATAGCCTGGAGGAGCCGCCATAGCTAAGGTTTATGGAGACACCCAGGGGCTTAAAGCAAACCAGCTCCGCCGCCTGAACAATCTATACCGCCGCCGTCTGCCGCCGGACCGCCTTATCCAGCCGGAGCAGGCCACCGAGTTGGCGCGCCTGTCCCAGGAACTGGGCCGGCAGCTGGGCTTGGTGGTCAGCCGCATGGGCGAGGTGGCCCAAGTGGTGGCAGGCCAGCCGGAATTCTTGCCGCCGCCGGACATGAGCCGCCTGCGCCGCGGCCGCGCCCGCCTGGCCGGCTACGCGCTTCTGCATACCAGTTTCAGCCCCGGCTGCTCGGAGTGGGACCGCGACCAGCTTGCCCGTCAGCGCTGGGATTTTATCGCTTCGCTGGAGGTGAGCTCGGAGGGTTGGCCCGGCCTTTTGCACGCGGCCCATATCGACCCGGCATCCGACGCTGGCGACGGCCTTAAGCTGGTGGAGCCCCATCCCCCCGGCCACCCGCCCGAGGACTTGGGCCGGCTGGTGCGCTCACTGGAAGACGAGCTTTCCCGGAGCGGCGATGGGCGAGAAATCGCGGGCCGCGAGGGAGCCATTCTGCTTAGCGTCACCACCGGATCCCGCTTGGGGGCCGAGGAGCGCCTGAATGAGTTGGCCCAACTGGCCCGCTCGGCCGGGCTCAACGTGGTGGAGCGGGTGATCCAGCGCCGCCAGAAACTGGACCCGCGCACTATCCTTGGCGCGGGCAAGCTGCGCGAGGTGCTGCTTACGGCCTTGCGCTCCGGCGCGCGCTGGCTGGTGTTCGACCAGGAATTGTCGCCTAGCCAGGCCCACCGCTTGGCGCTTTCCACCGACGCGGACTTGAAATTTATTGACCGCACCCAGCTGATCCTGGACATCTTCGCCCAGCGGGCCACCACCCGGGAGGGCAAACTGCAGGTGGAGATGGCCCAACTGCGCTACCTGGGGCCGCGCCTGGCCTCCCGGGACGACGGCCTGAGCAGGCTCACCGGCGGCATAGGAGGACGCGGTCCCGGTGAAACCAAGCTGGAGGTTGACCGTCGGCGGGTGCGCCAGCGTTTGAACCGCCTGGAAAAGGAGCTCACGGCCGTAGCCGGCCAGCGCCAACGCCGCCGGGAGCGCCGCCAAAAGGCGGGGCTTCCCATCCTCTCCATCGTGGGCTACACCAATGCCGGCAAAAGCACGCTCTTGAACGCGCTCACCGGGGCCGAGGTGCTCATCGAGGACCGCCTTTTCGCCACCCTGGATCCCACCACCCGGCGCCTGCGCTTTCCAAAAGAACGGGACGTGATCGTGACCGACACCGTGGGATTCATCCGCGACCTTCCCCAGGACCTGGCCCGGGCCTTTGCCGCCACCTTGGAGGAACTGGGCCAGGCCGACCTGCTGCTGCACGTGGCCGACGCCTCCAATCCCCAGGTCGAGGAGCAAATCGCAGCGGTGGACAATATCATGGAAGAGTTGGACTTAAGCGATGCGCCCCGCCTCTTGGTGCTCAACAAGATGGACCGGGCCCCCGGCGCACGCCTGGAGGCGCTTCTTAACCGTTTTGGCGGCGTCGCGGTGAGCGCCCTTGATCCGCCGACCTTGCTTCCCCTGCTGCGCGCCATCGAGAAGCGCATCTTCAGTGGCGGGCGCTAAAACTGCAGACGGCCGCGGCCCGATCCCCAATTTTGCGGCGCTTTGGATTCACTACCCGGCTTGAATGATCTATAATCAGTAGCTAAATAGCTATTGGGGCGGATGGCCTGGCCAAGAAGGCCCTGCCCTATTCATATTTGCCATCATAGGCTGGGAGCAAAGAGCCATGACTTCCCAAAGAATGAAATTGTTTTCCATCTTGGCCGGCGTCTTTGCATTGCTGGTGCTGATACTTTTGCAGGGAGGTTTTTTAACCACCGGTAAAATCGCGCCGGGCTGGCTGCCGCCGCCAGCCCAAGCCCAAGAAAAAGACGAACGCCCCACGGCCCAGGCTATCTCAACAATCTGGCCCCAGGTGCAAGAGGCGGTGGGCACGGTGCGCCCCCGCACCGAGACCAGGGTCGAGGCTCAGGTGGCGGGCAGGGTGCTCAAGGTATCGGTGCGTCCCGGCGAAGAAGTCAAGGCAGGCCAGCTCTTGGTGGTGTTGGAAAATCAGGAATACCGCGCCCGCCTGGCCCAGGCCCGTGAGGGCCTATCAGCCGCCCGCGCGGCCTTGGACCTGGCGGAGCGTGAGTACGGCCGCCTAAACCGTCTCCTAAAGACCGGCGCCGCGCCCAAGCGCGACGTGGACCGGGCCAAGGAATCTTTGCAGCAGGCCCAGTCCTCCCATGGCCGCGCCTTGAAGCAGGTCGAGGAGGCCGAGATATCCCTTTCCTACACCAGGGTCAAGGCGCCGGAACGCGGCCAGGTGGTCAAACGTTTCATCGAGCCCGGCGACCTGGCCTTGCCCGGCCGCCCGCTTTTGATATTGCAGACCAGTGGCGCCCTGCGCCTGGAAGCGCTGGTGCGCGAGGGATTGATTCAAAAAGTGCGCATGGGGCAGGAGATGGATGTGGAGATACCCGCCTTGGGCCACGGCATAAAAGGCAAAGTGGAGGAGATCGTCCCCACCGCCGATCCGGCCACCCGCACTTTCTTGGTCAAGGTGATACTGCCGGACACCGAGGGGCTGTACTCCGGCATGTTCGGCCGGCTCCTGATTCCGGTTGGCCAGGAAAAGGTGGTGCTGGCCCCGGAGAAAGCCATCCGCCGAGTGGGGCAGTTGGAAATGGTGCTGATCCGCCAAAAGGATGGCTGGCGGCAGGTCTACGTAACCACCGGCCGCCGCCACCAGGGCATGGTGGAGATCCTTTCCGGGCTAAACGGCGGCGAGACCCTGGCCGTAAAGGCGGAAGGCGATGCCTGAACAAGTCCAGCAACCTGACCAGGCGCGAGGCTTGGTGGCGAGGTTGGTGCGTCCTTTTCTGCGCACCCAGCTCTCGCTGCTTCTCATCATCTCGGCCATTTTTTTGGGCATCGCGGCCATAGCCCTCACCTCCCGGGAGGAGGAGCCCCAGATCGTGGTGCCCCTGGCCGATGTGTTCGTGCAAGCGCCGGGAGCCAGCGCGCGAGAGGTGGAGAAGCTGGTCTCTACGCCCTTGGAGCGCCTTTTGTGGCAGATCGACGGGGTTGAGCACGTCTACTCGGTGAGCCGGCCAGGCGAGGCCGTGGTCACGGTGCGCTTTTTTGTGGGACAGGACCGCGAGAATTCCCTGGTCAAGCTGCACAACAAGATTTTCATGAACCAGGACCAGGCGCCGCCTTTGGTCAAAGGCTGGGTCATCAAGCCGGTGGAGATCGACGATGTCTCCATCGTTAACCTCACCCTGCACTCGGCCACCTACGACGACTACCAGTTGCGCCGCATGGCCGAAGAGATAATGGCCCGCCTGGCCGAGGTGGCCGACATCAGCCGCACCGCTATCAAAGGCGGCCGTCCCCGCGTGGTGCGGGTGGAACTGGACCCCAAGCGCATGGCCGGTTTCGGGGTCACGCCCATGAGCGTGCGCCAGGCGCTGATGGGCGCGGACGCCTCTTTAAAGGCCGGTCGCTTTGACCGGGCCAATACCGCGTTTGATGTGACCAGCGACTCCTTTCTTTCCAGTCCCCGCGAGGTGGGCACACTGGTGGTGGGAGTGCATCAGGGCCGGCCGGTTTATCTGCTGGACGTTGCCGAGGTATTGGACGGGCCCAGCGAAGCCGCCTCCTATACCCGGCTCGGCTTCAGCCGGCGCTATCTCAAGGACCAGGGAAGAGAGGCTGATGCGGAAAGCCAGGCCGCCGTCACCCTGGAGATCGCCAAGAAACGGGGCACCAACGCGGTGCAGGTGGCCGAAAACGTAATCAAGCGCATGTACGAGCTAGCCGGGCAGGTGCTACCCGCCGGGGTGGAAGCGCGCGTCACCCGCAACTCTGGCGAAACCGCCCAAAACAAGAGCGACGAACTTATGCTGTCGCTTTTCTTCGCGGTGCTCACCGTGGTGGCGCTCTTGGCCTTCACCATGGGCTGGCGCGAAGCGCTGGTGGTGGCCTGCGCTGTGCCGCTTTCCTTTGCCTGCGCGCTTTTCGTGAATTACCTGTTCGGCTTCACCATCAACCGGGTGACCATGTTCGCCCTTATCCTGAGCCTGGGCCTGGTGGTGGACGACCCCATCACCAACGTGGACAACATCCAGCGCCACATACTCATGGGCAAACGCGACCCCAAGAGCGCCACCCTGGCAGCGGTGCAGGAAGTGCTGCCGCCGGTCATCATGTCCACCCTGGCCATCATCGTGAGCTTCGGGCCCATGTTCTTCATCACCGGCATGATGGGGCCCTACATGGCGCCCATGGCCATAAACGTGCCGCTAACCGTTGCCTTCTCCGCCTTGTGGGCGCTTACCATGGTGCCCTGGCTTAGCTATAAGCTGCTTAAGAGCCGGGCCCCCAAGGAGCTGGGCGACGCCCTGGCTGATGAACGGGCCAAGAAACGCCAGGCCCATCCCGGCCCGGTACGCAGGGCATACGTCAAGGTTGTGGAGCCTTTCCTGGAAAAGCGCGGCCTGCGCTGGGGGCTCATGGGTACCATTGTGCTTTTGCTCTGCCTTTCCATGGCTCTGCCCGCTCTGCGCAAGGTGCCGCTCAAGATGCTGCCCTTTGACAACAAAAACGAGTTCCAACTGGTGCTGGATTTCCCGGAGGGCACCACTTTAGAGGCGGCCGACCGGGCGGCGCGGGATTTCGAGGAATTTTTGGCCGGCGTGCCTGAAGTCACCGATTACACATCATACGTTGGCCTGAGCTCGCCCATGGACTTCAACGGCATGGTGCGCCATTACTATCTGCGCCAAGGCCCCCACGTGGCCGACATCCGGGTCAATCTGGTGCCCAAGGACCGGCGCCAGGCCCAAAGCCACGCCATCGTGCTGCGCCTGCGCAAACCATTGCAAGCGATCGCCGACCGCTATGGCGTAAATCTCAAAATCGTGGAAACGCCGCCGGGACCGCCCGTGATGAGCACCATCACCGCCGAGGTGCGCGGCCGGCCGGACAGTTCATATGATGATCTTATTAACGGAGCAGACCGCCTCAAAGAAATTATGAAAGCCGAGCCCGGCGTGGTTGACATCGACGATTCCACCGAAGCTCGGCGCATGCGTCTGGACTTTGTGGTGGACAAGGAAAAGGCTGCCCTGCACGGCGTCAGCACCAGCCAGATCATTCATTCCCTGCGCCTGGCCATGAGCGGCGACTCGCCGGCCACGGTGCATCTGCCCCATGAACGCCAAGCGCTCATGGTCCAGATAATCCTGCCGCGATCCAAGCGCTCCAGCCTGGCCAGCCTTAGCCAAGTGCCGGTCCAGACAGCCTCGGGGCAAATATTGCCCTTGGCTGAATTGGGCTCTTTCCAGGAGATGCCGGCCGAGCAGCCCATCTACCACAAGGACCTGGAGCGGGTGGTGTTCGTCTACTCCGAAGTGGCGGGCCGCTCGCCGGCCACCGCCATCCTGGACCTGGAGGATAAGCTGGCCAAGCATCCCCTGCCCCGGGGCGCTTGGGTCGATTTCGCCGGCGAGGGCGAGTGGCAGATCACCCTGCGGGTGTTCCGCGACTTGGGTCTGGCCTTTGGCGCGGCCTTGGTGGGGATCTACATTCTCCTGGTGCTACAGACCGGATCGTTTTTTATCCCCCTGCTCCTCATGGTGGCCATTCCGCTCACCCTTTTAGGCATCATGCCCGGCTTCTGGCTTTTGAACCTGGTGGCTGCCGATGCGGTGGGAGGCTTCGGGGATCCGGTCTTTTTCACCGCCACCAGCATGATCGGCATGATCGCCTTGGGCGGCATCGTGATAAGGAATTCCCTGGTGCTCATCGAGTTTATCCAGGGCTCCCAAGCCGAGGGCATGTCGCTGAAGCAGGCGATCCTGGAATCAGGGGTGGTGCGCTTCCGGCCCATCGTGCTCACCGCGCTTACCACGGCCCTGGGCGCCTGGCCCATCACCCTGGACCCCATTTTCAGCGGCCTGGCCTGGGCGCTTATCTTCGGCCTGTTCGCCAGCACCGCCTTTACGCTTTTGGTGGTGCCGGTAACCTATTACGCCATATACAAAGGCAAGCCGGTTCCGGGCGCTCAGGAGGGGACTACTTAAGCCAGGCAGCCGATAAGGCGATCGGGACAGGCAAGAGGGTCCCGATTGCCTGCCCCGGCTAACTATGCTAGGCTTCCTAAGCCATGAGCACCCTACGCTACATAGTCTGCCCCCGCCGTCCGGGTTCTCCCCGGGTGGCCGAGGCAGTTTGCCGCGCCTGCGCCAAGAACCGGCGCTGTGTAGCCTGGCAGCGTTTCCAACGCCCCCCGCTTTTTCCTGATTTATACGCGAGCCCGCGCAGCTCCTGAGAGGACTCCGGCCGGCCGCCGCGCTTGGCCCTATTCCAAACCCAACAGGCCCGGTATCTCGCCGTGCTCCTGCACATGCGCCCAAGCCTTTAGTTCAGGCCCCCTATAGGCCACCAGACGCACGTTTGAGGCTTGACACAAGGCCTCGTCAATGCTGCTGTCGCCCACGTAAACCACCTGGTCGCGGCTGAGCCCCAACCCGGCCAGGGTGTATTCCATCACCTGGGGATCTGGCTTAGGCGCGCCGGCGTCCAAGGGCGTCACCACCAGATCAAAGAGCCCGCTCAAACCAAAGTGGTCCAGCGCGGCGCCAGTGGTGCGCTGGCGGTTGGTGGCCACTGCGGTGCGCACGTGCCTGCGCAGGCGCGTAAGCGTCTCCTGCACCTGGGGGAATAGACGAAGCTGCTTGATGAACGGCGTGGCGTCCAGCTCGCGCCAATAAGCCATGGCCTGTTCAAACTTTTCACCCCAGCCCATGAAATGCGCCAAGGAGCGCTCCATGCTCTCGCGGTGGATCACCTCGGAGGCATCGGCGGCGGTGGGCGGCAGGCCTACCTTCTCAAGGATGTGGTTATAAAGGACGATATTGCAGTGCAGGGAGTCAAAGACAACTCCGTCCAGATCGAAGATCACCGCCTGCAAATCCCGGAGCGGTTCCAGCCGCATGGTCATGTTGTCCCCAAAAAAGGCGGGGCCCGTGAAGGGCCCCGCGCTTGGTGTTGGAATTGGTTGGGCCTCCCGAAGGCTTAAGCGTACTCCCCGCGGTCGGCCTTGTCATGACCATAGGAGTAATCGGCCCAGGGATCTTCGTGACCGTGGCCTTCCTCGTGCACTTCCTTGCCTGAATAGAGGTCGTAGAAAGTCATGGCCAGGGCTCCCACCACACCCAGGCTGACCACGGTCAGCGCCAGATAAAAGAGCCCCATGAAAACCCCGTGGCCAATGTCCCAGCGCCACTCAAATACAAAAGGTAGCATTATAACGCCTCCTTAGTCTGTGGGGTTCAGCTTGGGCTCCTGCGGGAAAACCGGCAGGTAGCGGTAAGCCAAAGAGAATACGATGAATCCATAAGCCACCACGCCGGCGCTGATGCCCCACTCCTGCCAGGTGGGCAGGTAGGCGATGAACTTCTCGAAGGGCAGCACCGGGATGGCCAGCGACTGAATGGTCATCACGAAGCGGTTCATAGTAACGCCGAAGCAGTTCAGCAGCATGGCCACCAGGAGTATGAAGTAGCTGCTGCGCACCTGGGGCGACAGCAGCAGGATGCAGGGCAGGATGCCGCCGATTCCCAGTTCCGCGATAAGTAGCCAGGTGCCGTAGGGCGCTTGATAGTAGACGCTGGGGGAAAGCCCCATGCCCGGAGTCTGTACAAAGGCCCAGTACAGGGTGTCGGAGATCTTGAGCACCAGGTAGAACAGGAGCAAGTAGCCGCTCACCTTGGCCATCATGGCCTTGGTCTTCTGGGTGGTGAGTTTCTTGCCGCTTACGATCTCGGTGATCATCACGATGCTGGTGGTGAACGACGGCCCGGCTGCGATGGCGCTTAAGATGAACAGGAAGAAGGTCCAGGGCCAGATCAGCACTCCCGTGCGGGCCGCGAAAGGCCGGGCGAAAAGCACGCCGTACATGCCGCCCAGGGAGCCTTGGTGGAAGAAGCTAAGGAAGGTTCCGGTGGCCGCGAACACGATCATGATGGTGTGCAGATTGTGGGCGAAGAAGTGCAGGTCCGGCACCTTGTTGATCTGGCGGTTTTCCAGGATCAGCGGCACGAACTCCACGATCAGCACGATCAGGTAGGTGGTGATGCAGAACATAACTTCGGTGAGCATGGAGTGCACGTTGGCGTGCCAGAAGCCGAACCAGCCGCGTATGGGCTGTCCGATGTCAATGCCCAGCATCAAGATGGCGCCGGAATAGCAGATGAAGCCGATGATCACCGCGGCGTTGATAATATTCTTCAGCTCCTCGCGCTTCAGAACATAGGTCATGAAGCCCGTGAAGAATGCTCCCGCGCCCAAGGCTATGACCGCCAAATCCACCACGATCCACACGCCGAAGGCGAAGTAGTCGTTCATGTTGGTCTGGTTGAGGCCTTTGTACAGAACCAAAAAGGCCGATACCAGGGCCCAGCCCAACATAAGCAGGCAGAAGAGCATCCATAGGCCGAACGGTACGGTACCGCACCGGGTGGTTCCCCTTGGCCAGAACTTGGAATCATCCATTGGGTGTCCTCACTATCTATAAGTAGACCTTGGGTCCAGTCCGCCTTCGGCCTAATGGCCGCCGCCGGCTTGGACCTTGGCCAGCTTCTCATGGGACAAGTAGTTGTCCGCCTGGCGCCGCACCCACTCGCGGGTGGACATGTAATAAACCGCCGTGTTGGTATGGAGCCTCTCCAACAGCCGGAAGGCGTAGGGGCTCTTTTTGAGCTCATGCACCTTGTGCTCCGGGTTGTTCAGGTCGCCGAAGGTTATGGCGCCGGAGGGGCAGGCCTCGGTACAGGCGGTCTGATAGTCCTTCTCCGCCACCGTGCTGCCGTCCACAAAGGCCTTGTTCTTGGCCCGCTGGTAGCGATGGAAGCAGAAGGTGCATTTTTCCACCACGCCGCGCATGCGGGGCGCGACAAAGGGGCTTAAGGGACGATCCAGGCCATCCGGCCAGGGAACATCGAACCAGTTGAAATAACGGGCATGGTAAGGACAGGCCGCCACGCAGTACCGGCAGCCGATACAGCGGGTGGGAATCTGGCTCACGATGCCGGTTTCTTCATCGCGGTCCGTGGCCGTGGCCGGACAAACCGATACGCAGGGCGTGTGATGGCCGAGGGCGCCGGCGCAGTGCTGGCAAGGCCGCGGGAAGAACGCGATCTGAGTATCGGGGTATGGCTTATGGTTATCGATCTGATAGACCCGCAACCAGGTGATGGAGCGGACCTTGTCGGTCTCGTCGGGCAGCACGCCGATATTGTTCTCGGACATGCAGGCCACCGAGCAGGCACCGCAGCCGGTGCACTTATCCACATCGATGACCATGCCGTATCTGATGCCGCTGCTGCTACTAGACATGGCTCACTCCCCCCGCCTTGGCGATGCTGACCGGTGTTAGCGCCCATTGCGGCAGGCCGCTGCCTGGGTCGGCGGCGACCTCCACCGCCTCGAAGAAATTGGCGCCCTTGTCCTTCAGGTACATGCCAAAAGCGGTGTGGCCCAGCCCCACCGGCACGAACACCATGCCCGGCGCCGCACCATGATACAGGTGCAGCCCGACCTTGATCTTGCCGGCGGCGGAGGCGATTTCCACCACATCCCCCTCGCCCAAGTGCAAGTCATGGGCGGTCTTGGGGTTGATTTCCGCCACCAGCTGGTCCTTGTGGGCCAGGGTGACGTTGTCCAGGATCTTGATTTGATAGGGGCTCAGGGGCTGTTGGCCGGCCCCGGTCCTAAGCGAAGGGATGCCCGCCATGAGAAGCGGCCGTTCCTTGCTGGGCGCGATACAGGCCGCCGGCACCGGCAGCTTGCCGCCCAAGCCTTGCGGGGTCAGCTCCAAGCGGCCGGAGGCGGTTTTGAAGGCAAAGCCGTAAGCCGGCTTGGCCTGCATCCAGTAGCCCTTCTTGGCCAGGGCATCCAGGCCGCCCATAGCGGCCGTGCGCGCGGCCAAGGCCGCCTTGGTGTCGGCGAAGGGAAGCGCCGCCGCCGCTTTGCCGCCCAGCTCCTTGGCCAGGGCCAGCACCCAATCGCCCTGGCTTTTGGCCTGGGGGAAGATGCCGATCAGCGGCTGGTGCACACCGTAGAAAGCCTGGGACGCTCCGTAAGGCGTGGCGCAGTCCCCCCAGCACTCCAGGAAGGATGCCGCCGGAAGCACCACGTCGGCCATGAGCGCCGTCTCGTCCAGGTATTCGCTTACCGAGACCACGAAGGGGATCTGGTCTATCAGCTTTTGCATCACCTTGGCCTGGGGTCCGCTGAAGGCGGGGTTGCAGCCCACCACGATCAGCGCTTCCAGGGGATAAGGCTTGCCGCTGAGAGCCGCCACGGCTAGATCATAGGCGTTGTCCAGGCCCATGATACGGTCATCGCTGCCATCCAAACTGGGCGTCTTGGGCATGGCCATGGGCTCGCCCAGGGCCTTCCAAGGCAAGTTCTCGCGCAGCACCACGCCGCCCGGCTTGCCCAGGTTGCCTTTGACCGCGTTGAGGGCCAAAACCGCCATGAAGTCAAAGAGCCGTCCCGGATCGCCCGAGTTGCCCGGCCCGCATACCGCAACCGCCTTAGGGGCCTTCATGAAGCCCTCGGCCACGGCCTTGATCTTTGCGGCCGAAACTCCGGTGTCCTGGCTGGCTTTGTCCAGGCCGTACATGCCGGCCAGCATGGCCTTGAACTGATCAAAGCCCGCCGCGCTGGCCACGGCTGAATCCGCCTGGCCAGACTGGATAATTAGGTTGGCGATGGCAAAGGCCATAACGCCTTCGGTGCCCGGCTTGCAGGCCAGCCACAGGTCGGCCTGACTGGCGGTTACCGAGGAGCGCGGCTCGACCTGCACCAAGGTGGCCCGGTTCATGGGGTCCTTGCGCCAGGCGGCGAACGCCTTGCGGGTGGCCACCGGCGCGCCGAAGCCCTCCAGAAGCGGAGTGCCGAAGCTGATGGTGTAGGAGGAGTTCAGCAGGTCAAAGCCGATATTGTTTTGGCCGAACAGCAGCTGGCCGGCCAGGGCCAAGGTCTGCTTGGCTGAAGGCATGAACACCAGGTTGGGCGTGCCGTAGGCCGCGGCCAGGCGCATCAGCATCTCGCCGGTGACGCTGTAGGGGTCGTCGGCGATGATGGCCACCTGCGAGGCCTTGCCCGCCTTGGCCAACTCACCTAGCTTTTCGGCCACCTTCTTGAGGGCTTCGGCGGCCGGCACCCGGCCGCGCACGCCTTCCTTGCGCATCATAGGCGCGTCGGCCCGCATGGCGTTGTAATACGCCTTTTGGGGCACGCTGGCGTCGGCGGCGATCACGCCACCCTGGCTGAGCGGATGCTCGGGATCGCCTTCCACCCGGATCACTCTTTTTCCCGATAGCCGGGCTTTCACCAAGCGCGTCTTGACGCCGGTAAGGGTGTCGGGGTTAATCGATTTGGCGAACGCCACCGAACCGGTTTCCGGGTCAGGCACCCAGGACCAGTTTTGGGTCCATATCGCCACATCGTCCATTAATTTGGGGACCAGCGGGCTGGCTTGGAGGCCCACCACCGCTCCCACTGCGAATTTCACAAAGGCTCTTCTGTCCCAATTCATCGAGAATCTCCTCGACCCAATGCCGCCTATTTGTGGCAGACGAAGCAGGCGTCGCGCACGCCGTTATCCCGGTGACATCTGGCGCAGTCGTCCATTTTCATGCGCTTGGGCGGATTGCCCAGGGGAATGAGGCTCCAACCCCAAATGTCGCGGCTGTAGCCCGTGAGCCGGTTGTACTCATAGGTGCGCAGCTTAGTGCTCTTGCCATGATCGCCATGGCATTTGGCGCATTCCATTCCGGCGTTGGCAATGTGCGCCGCATGAGAGAAGAACACGCATGGTGGCTGCTTGGCGTAGACCTGCCAGGGAATGGGCTTATCCTTGGCCACATATTCCTTGGCAAAGACCTTTTCCTCGGGCGTCTGGCCATTGGGGTCTTCACCATGGCATTCCTTGCACTTTTCCAAGTTGGGGATGCCGGTATAGGAGCCGTCTTTGCGGAAGGCGTGGCAGGATTTGCAGCCTTCGCTAACCTGTTCCATGTGAAGTTTGTGAGAAAACTGGAAGGGCTGGGGCTTCTCGGCGTAGAGGATGGCCGGGGTAGCCCAGAAGCCCACGGCAGCGAAAAGCACAAACCCCAACACAAAGAGCCACCAGTCCACAGGGGACCGATTAACCTGTTTCTTGCCGTGCGTTGCCATAGACCCTCTGCCAGTGTTGTAAGCATTGCTGCCACCCACCGATATGACGCCCGGCGAGCGCCGCGCTAATAAAGCCGACGACGACCCTTAGCGCGGAATACAACCTTGAATGGTTAAATGATTCAGGAAACCCTCAAGTCTCTGACCGTCCTGCATTTGCCAGGTCCGAAACTGCCGCACCATAGCACCCAGGCAAAGCAGTGTCAATAATCTTGTACCCTATCTCACATGGAATCAATGACCTAAGTTCAGACCTCTGGCGCGGCGCACAACCGCCTCGGTATCCGGGGTAAGTTGGGCTTGTGAAATACGTTCAAAAGGCACCCAGCGGGCATCGGCCGCGTCCGAGCCGGCCTGGGGCTCCAGGGACTCAGCGAAGCAAAGATAATCCAAGATAACGTAGTGATATTCCACTCTGCCCTTGGCATCGGGCAAAATTCTCTCCACCACCTCCACCAGCGGGCCCACTTGGATATCTAATCCGGTTTCTTCTTTTATTTCGCGTACTAATGCATCATGAAGCGATTCGCCCACCTCCACGCCGCCGCCGGGAATGGACCAGATGCCCTGGGCGGGCGGACGCCCTCTTTTCACCACCAGCACCTGGTCGCCGGCCATTACGACCCCGGCCACGCTGAGCACAGGCATTTGGGGATAATGGCGCCCCATTTTTATACCGATTGATCTGCTAGGCGATTACGGAAATCGTCTATGGTGGCCTTTAGTCCCTGGTCCAGGGCCACCTTGGGCTGCCAACCCAGCTTTTCCTTGGCTAAAGCGATGTCCGGCTGGCGCTGGCGGGGGTCGTCAGCAGGCAGGGCCTTATAAACGATATCGCTCTTGGAGCCGGTTAGCTCGATTACCTTGCGCGCCAGCTCCAAGATGGTGAATTCGCCGGGGTTTCCCAGGTTGATCGGCCCGGTGAGGCGCTCTTGGTCCATCATGGCCATCATGCCGGCCACCATGTCGTCCACATGACAAAAGGAACGGGTTTGGGAGCCGTCGCCGTAAACCGTGATGGGATGGTTGTTCAAGGCCTGAATCACGAAATTGGACACCACCCGTCCGTCGTCAAAGGCCATGCGTGGGCCGTAGGTGTTGAATATGCGCACGATGCGCACGTCCACCCCGTTGTTGCGGTGATAATCCATCATCAAGGTCTCGGCCAGGCGCTTTCCCTCGTCGTAACAGGAGCGGGGCCCGATGGGATTGACATGCCCCCAGTAGGTCTCGGGTTGAGGGTGCACTTTCGGATCGCCGTAGACCTCGCTGGTGGAGGCCTGCAGGATGCGGGCCTTGACCCGCTTGGCCAGGCCCAGCATGTTGAGGGTGCCCAGCACGTTGGTCTTGACCGTCTTGACCGGGTTGTACTGATAGTGCACCGGGCTGGCCGGGCAAGCTAGGTTGTATATCTGGTCCACCTCCAGCAGGATCGGTTCCACGATATCGTGGCGGAGCAATTCAAAGCGGTTCTCGGTCAAAAGATGCCGGATGTTGGCCTTGCTGCCGGTGAAGAAGTTGTCCAGGCACAAAACCTCGTGCCCGCGCCCCAAGAGGGCCTCCACCAAATGGGAGCCGATGAAACCGCCGCCGCCGGTGACCAAGATACGTTTCATTGCTTTTCCTCTTATGGGGTGATCGCCCCTTTTACAGCCAGATAGTGCTTCAGTCCGTCCAGCCAGGTGGGCATGGCCCCCCCCCGCAGCCGGGCCAAGCGCCTGCCATCCAATACCGAGTACTGGGGCCGGGCGGCGGGTAGGCCGAAATCCCGGCTCAGGGCCGGTTGCACCAATTCCTGATCCATCCTCGCCAATCCAAGCGCCTGGCGGGCGAGCTCATAGCGCGAGGCTTGGCCTAGGTTGACCGCATGGATGATGCCGCGCACCGCGCGCCGCCCCAGTTCCACCAGCACCGGGGCCAGATCCCGGGTATAGGTCGGGCTGCCCACCTGGTCGGTGACTACCTTCAGGGGCCCTCCCTGGCGGGCCAAGGCCAAAAGTTTATCCACAAAAGAAGGCCGGCCGGGCCCGAACAGCCAGGCGCTGCGCACCACGCAGGCCATGGGGTGGGCTTTTAACACCAGCCGCTCGCCTTCCAGCTTGCTGCGCCCATAGGCGTTGACCGGCACGGCCGGGTCGTCCTCGCGGTAGGGGCGGCGGGCCTTGCCGTCAAAAACATAATCCGTGGACACATGCACCAAGCCGGCCCCCGCCTCCCGGCAGGCCCGGGCCACCGCCTCGGCTCCC
>Ga0307423_1000336_pt1 | contig 31925 bp, 26 predicted proteins | sample SalMarWE160310MG_FD_202154 | JGI IMG/M metagenome (GOLD analysis project Ga0307423, IMG submission 202154) | Salt marsh sediment microbial communities from the Plum Island Ecosystem LTER, Massachusetts, United States - WE1603-10 | ecosystem: Environmental > Aquatic > Marine > Intertidal zone >... | reverse complement strand
CGCGGCAGCCGGTCCTGGTCCTCCGACGCCAGATAGGCCAGCATCGCCGTCAGGGTCGCGTTGTTCTTCACGTCGTCCATCACCAGCTTGTCGAACGTGTCGCGATTGGTGTGCCAGGTGTACGTGCCGTAGTCCCAGCTCAGGGAGCTGAGCCCGAAGGCCGGCGCGTCGGCGCACACGAACGATGCATAGTCGCTCCCACCGCCTCCCGGCGTGCCGGGGATGCGCAGTTCGATGTCGCCCGTGATCTCCTGGGGGATCTTGGCGAACCACGTCGCGAAGTAGGGGGCGGCCCCGCTGAAGCCCTGCATCGAGATGTTTGCGACCCTGCCGGTGCCGTTGTCCTGGTTGAACACGGCCTGCACGTTGTCGACGATCTCGGGGTGGTCTGCGACGAACGCGCGCGAGCCGTTCAGTCCCTGTTCCTCGCTGTTCCAGTGACCCACGAGGATCGTGCGCTTGGGGTTGGGATAGGCGGCCTTCAGGATGCGCATCGCCTCCATCATCGTGACCGTCCCCGTGCCATTGTCGGTCGCGCCGGAGCCGCCGTCCCAGGAGTCGAAGTGGGCGGACAGGATCACGTACTCCTGCGGTAGCTCATGCCCGGGAAGGACCGCGACCGTGTTCCAGGTCGGGACCTCGCCGAGGAACTCGGCGTCCGCCCGCACCTCGACCACCGGACCCTGGTCGTTGGCGGCCAGACGCGCGAGGAGGCCGTAGTCCTCGCACGACACGTCGATGGTCGGGACCTTCTCGGTGGCCGCGGAGAAGATCTTCTGCACGCCCCAGCCCTGGGACCAGCGCGACGTGAAGATCCCCGCGGCGCCGGCCTCTTCGAGGCGGCGTGCCACGTCATTGGTGGTCTGGAGACCCGTCGCGCGGATGCGCTCGTTCCAATCCCGTTCTTCCTCGTCGCGGGCGGTCCTCATGCGCTCCCACGATTCTGGGGTGGCGTACTCCTCCCAGTTCGAGTCCGGCCGACACGTGGGTTGCGGGGCGGACAGAAGCACGAAGCGACCCTTCACACCGGCCAGGAACCGTTCGAAGTCCGCGGCTCCCGTGATCTCGGGAAGGAGCACCACCTGCCCATGGACCGTCCCGTCCGTGCCCGGGCTCCAGGCGAGCATGGTCGCTTCGAGGGTGCGTACGCGGGGCTCGACGAGATCGACGTGGGTGACGCCGCGGCGCCAGCCTTCCCATGTGCCGTAGTTCTCACGGCGCGCTTCGATGCCCCACGAACGGTACGTCCGGATGACCCAGTCCGAGGCGGCCAACTCCTCCGGCGAGCCGGTGAGCCGCGGCCCCAGGGAATCGAGGAGCGTCTGCGCCAGTGGCTCGACCTGGGAGTGCTCCATCCCTTCCGTCCACATATGGGTGATGACCGGGTCCTCCACGGCGACCTGTTGCGCCGTCACCACCATCGGAAAGGCCGCCGCTGCCAGGACGACCATCGCTCCCGGGCGAGCACGCTCGATCATATTCGTTCTCCTCGCTGCCGATCCTTCCATTTGGACTTCAGGCTGTAAGATAGAGACGGGGATATCCGGGGGGTACCTGACCTCGCGCGCCCGCTCCGGGCACGTCACTGTTGTGGCGGCGCACGACCCATAGGATCTTTGAAACATCAAGGAGGTCGAACTGTCCGCGGGAACCGGTGCGGCCGCCCCACGCCCGGGGCGGATGGGGTTCACGCTCATCGAGCTCACGATCGTGCTCGTAGTCGTGTCACTCATGCTCGGCGTCGCGGTGCTGACGTTCACCGACTACTTTGACCGGTCGTCGGCGCGACGGGCGGCACAGGTGTTCGCGAGGGATCTGTCCTTCGCCCGCTCCTCGGCCCTGCGGTCTCATGAAGGGGTGGTGATTCGCTTCGACGAGAGCAGCCGCTGGTACCAGATCGAATTGCAGGACGACGGGACCGAGCTGGTGAGACGGCGCTTCGGGTCGAACGCGGATGTCGCGCTCGGCGCGCTCGACCTGCGCATGGAAGGAGACAGCGTCGTGGTCGATTCGAGGGGCGTCGTGGACCTGTCCGGCATCGTGGGCACCGGCTCGCTGGGGGAGGCGCGATTCGCATCCGGGTCGGAGGAGTACAGCGTGTACTTCAACAGCATGGGAGCCTCGAAGGTCGAGGAGAGGTGAACGCCGAACCATGTCGCGCCGTCGGCTCCGCCCCTCGGGGGTTCACGCTGATCGAGGTCATCGCGGCCCTGGTGATCTTCTCGGTGGGAGTGCTCATGGTCCTCGACCTCACCCGCTCGCTATCGAGGGAGATGCGCTACGCGGCCACCACTTCGGAGCTGGTCGTACGCGCGCAGGAGCGCCTGGACTCCCTGGAGTCTCTGAGCTTCGATTCCCTCACGGTCGGGACGGCCGACGACACGCTGACGATCGAGGGCGTGGAGTACCAGCGCACGGTCATCATCAGCTCGGTGACCGGTCTTCTCTACCAGCTCGACGTCACCGTGTCTCCCGTGACCGCGGGAGAAGGCCCTTCCTACGCGGCCACATCCTACTCCGCGGCGCATTGGTAGGCGGCGGTAACGAGGGCTTCACCCTGGTCGAGGCGGTCGTCGCGCTCACGCTGTCCGCGGTGGTGGTCGTCCTGGTGAGCACGGTCTTCCTGGTGCAGAACAGGTACTACGAGATCCAGGTCGCCAGGAGCGCCGCGCACGACGGCGCACGCACGATGACCGAGGGAATGGCGAGCGAGCTTCGCTCGGTCGCGAAGGGTGGCGTCAAAGTCGCCGAGAGCAGTCGGCTGGTGGTGCGCTCTCCCATCGTCCTCGCGGTCGTGTGCGCCCAGACGGGGTCCGACGAGGTGGCGGTGCAGTTCGACGGCGGTCCGTCGGGCATCGACACCGGCGAGGTGACCGGCTTCGCGGTGGGGGACACGATCACGGACGACTGGAGCTACTACGACGGCGGATCGTGGAGCAACATCGTCCAGCCCAGCGGTACGCCCGCGAGCGCCTGCGCCGCCAACGGAGCGGACACGACCGGTGCCTCCGGCGACTTCACCGAGCTGCGCCAGCTCGCCAGCTATCACGGGTCCCTTCCCGCGGTCGGCCAGCTGCTCATGCTGTACCGGGAGGTCGAGTACACGATCGAGGTGTCGGACATGCGACCCGTGGCGCTCGCGCTCTTCCGCAGCGTGGGCGGGGGAACGCCCGTGGAGTCCGCGACCGGCCTGGATCCGTCCGCGCGGTTCCAGTACCGGACCGGGGGGAGCAGCTACGCGAACGCGGTGGCCGGGAGCGGGCTGTGGGCCATCGACGCGATCCGGATCGTCGCCGAGGCGCGCGAGGCGCCGCGCACGGGCGGGGTGGACGACGTCGTGTACGGTTGGGCGGTGAACGTGATCCTGAGGAACGGCGGATGAGGGGCGGTCGTAAGGAGGACCCCCGCGGGGGCTTCGCGCTGGCGCTGGTCGTGCTCATGCTGTTCGCCATCGCCGTGGCCGGGATCACCGGCTACCAGGTGGTGAGCACGGAGCTGGTGATGTCCAGGCAGAACCGTGACGCCGCCAAGGCCCTGTCCGTGGCGCGCGCGGGACTGCAGCGCTTTCTCGGGGAGCAGGTAGGCGACGTGGGGGACTCGGTCAGCTACGCCATCGGGGACGGGATCGCCACGGTCACGACCCGGAGGGTCGTCGCAAAGGACTCCCTGAACCACCTCTACTACATCCGCTCGAGCGGGACCGTCGCGGATCCGCGGAGACCTTCCAACCCTGCTCGCCGGGAGGTCGGCACCTACGCCTGGCAGCGGCTCGCCCCGATTCCCCTGAAGGGCGCTCTGTGGGTGAGCGGCGGAGCCCTGCAGATCTCCTACTCCTCGTACTTCAGCACCGTCGCGCACGCCGACGGCTATGATCACGCCACGGCGTTCGACTGTGCGGGCGGCGGAACGGCGGGAGCCGCGGGGGTGGTGCGCGGCGGCACCGTCACCGCGAACGGTGGTGGCAGCTACGTCGGCAACCCGCCCTCCGTCGGCTATGCGGGGTTCGACGCGGTCTACGACACGGTCGGGGTTCGATGGGACGTGCTGACGAGCCCGAGCTTTCCCGTGGACTTCGAGGACGTGATGCCGGATTTCACGACCCTCCCCGCCGACTCGTTTCCCATCGTCCGCTTCAACGGCAGCCTGACCGAGGATTACACCCACGGCCGGGGCGTCCTGCTCGTCAATGGGACGTTCGTGCCCGGCTACGACTTCCAGTGGGACGGGATCATCCTGGCCGGGACGCTGGGCGACGTCGGTTCCTCCTACGGCTCGCCTCCGCACATCCGCGGGATGCTGATCGGCGGCCTGAACGGCGCCAACCCGGACGTCACCCTGCAGTCGGGCGTGTACGACTACCACTCCTGCAACGCCTACAAGGCGGACCGGGCCCTGTCCTACCTGGAGGTGGTGGACAAGACGGTCTTCGAGATCAACGGGTAGGGGTCGAGACAGCCACGGGTGCGGGCCGCGTTCGGCTCGCACAGGATCACGATCTTCTGCCAGATCTTGCGGCTCACGCCCGTCGTCCACGCTTCCACCTCGTCGACCGCCTGGCGCGGAGCATGCAGGAATGAACCGCCGTGCCGCTGCTCGACGCAACGCGGACGGTCCGGGGCGCCTTGCGTAGCCCCTCGGGGGGCCGGCATCATGGCGCAAGCCGGTCCTTGGAGGGACCCTCCCGGCGCTCCCGACCGTAGCACGGTACCGGAGTGCGTGGACGACACAGGGGGATGAATCAGTTGATGCAACCGACGAACACCCGGGACCCGCAGTACTACCACAAGGTGGTGGACTGCCAGTGGGCGTGCCCCGCCCATACGAACGTCCCCGAATACATCCGGCTCATCGCGGAAGGGCGCTACACCGACGCCTACATGCTGAACCGGGAGTCGAACGTCTTTCCGGGGATCCTGGGCCGCACGTGCGACCGCCCCTGCGAGCCGGCGTGCCGGCGCGAGCGCGTCGACGGCAAGCCCGTGGCCATCTGCCGGCTCAAGCGGGTCGCGGCGGACTTGCGCGAGTCGGTCCACCACCGACTTCCGAAGATCCCCGAGGAAAAGAACGGCAAGCGCGTGGCGCTCATCGGAGGCGGCCCCGCATCGCTCACCGTCGCCAACGACCTCATGCCGCTGGGCTACGAGTGCGTGCTGTACGAGAAGCTGGACAAGCTGGGCGGCCTCATGCTCACGAACATCCCGGCCTTCCGCCTCCCCCAGCGCGTGCTTCAGGAGGAGATCGGCTTCATCGTCGACATGGGCGTGGACGTGCGCCTGAACACGGCGGTGTCGAGCATGAAGGCCCTCATGGACGAGGGGTACGACGCGGTGTTCGTGGGGGTGGGTGCACCCAGAGGGAAGAACCTGGAGCTGCCCGGCCGCTACGAGACCGGCCGCATCCACATCGGGATCGACTGGCTGGAGAGCGTCGCCTTCCAGCACATCGACACCGTGGGCGAGCGGGTCCTGGTCATCGGCGTGGGCAACACGGCCATGGACTGCTGCCGCGCGGCCAAGCGTCTGGGTGGGGAGGACGTGAAGGTCATGGCCCGCCGTGGCCGCAAGGACTTCAAGGCCTCCGAGTGGGAGCTCGAGGACGCCGAGGGTGAGCAGGTGGAGGTGCTCGAGTACCACTCCCCCAAGAGCTACGTGGTGGAGGGCGGAGTTCTGAAGGGGATGATGTTCGACATCGTCGAGTGGTACGCGGACGACAAGGGGAAGCAGCGCGCCCGGCCCGTGGAGGAGGTGTTCATCCCCTGCGATGACGTCATCCTCGCCATCGGGCAGGACAACGCGTTCCCGTGGATGGAGCGCGACATCGGCATCGAGTTCAACGACTGGGACATGCCCATCGTCGATCGCGGCACGATGCAGTGCTCGCTGCCCGGGGTCTTCTTCGGGGGCGACGCGGCGTGGGGCCCGGAGAACATCATCTGGGCGGTGGAGCACGGCCACCAGGCCGCCATCTCCATCCACAACCACTGCCAGGGTGTCCCCCTGGACGACCGGCCGCCGTACGGGTCGAACCTGCTGTCGACCAAGATGGGTATCCACGAGTGGGCCTACTCCAACGACTACAACCCGGCGTCGCGCACGCCCATGCGGTATGTCGACCTCGAGGACCGGCTGCGCAACATCGGGACCGAGGCCGAGCTCGGCTTCAACATCGAGGAGACGGCGCAGGAAGTGCAGCGCTGCCTCAATTGCGATATCCAGACGGACTTCACGGCGAACCTGTGCATCGAGTGCGACGCCTGCATCGACGTGTGCCCGCTGCAGTGCCTGACGATCACCACGAACGGCGCCGAGGAAGATCTGCGCACCCGGCTGACTGCGCCCGCGGAGAACCTGTCGCAGGCGATCTTCGCTTCCGAGGACCTCCCGCAGACGGGGCGTATCATGGTCAAGGACGAGGACCTGTGCGTGCACTGCGGGCTGTGCGCGGAGCGCTGCCCCACCGCGGCGTGGGACATGCGCCAGTTCGAGCTTCTCGTCCCCTACGCAGGAACCACATCTTGGCCCACGACGCACGCGACCGCCTCAACGACTTCGCGCTGAAGGTCGGCACGGTAAACGGCACGGGGTCCGCCAGCGCGAACAGCCTGCTCCTGCAGGCGCTGTTCCGCATGGGGATCCCGGTGTCCGGGAAGAACGTCTTCCCGTCCAACATCCAGGGACTCCCCACCTGGTACGAGATCCGGGTGAACCGGGACGGCTACACCGCCCGTAGCCCCGACTTCCACCTGATCGTGGCGATGAACCCGCAGAGCTACGAGCGGGACATCGACGAGGTGTTGTCGGGAGGCTGGGTGCTGTACGACTCGACCAAGGAGCTCGACGACGAGATCCTGCGCGACGACGTCACCTTCCTGGGGATCCCCCTCGCGCGCATGTGCGCCGAGCGCTTCGAGCGTGCCCGCGAGCGGATCCTGATGAAGAACATCGGATACGTCGGCGCGCTGGTGGCCCTGCTCGACATCGAGATGGACGTGGTGAAGGGAATGCTCGAGGAGAAGTTCAGCCACAAGCCGAGCCTCATCGACTCCAACTTCACCGCGATCCGCATGGGCGCCGACTACGCGCGTGAGCATTGGGACTGCCCGCTGCCCATCCGGGTCCGACGCATGGACGCCACGGGGGACCACGTGATGGTGACGGGCAACGCCGCGACCGCGCTCGGGTGCGTCTACGCCGGTGCGACCGTCGGCGCGTGGTACCCGATCACGCCCGCCACCTCGGTTATGGACGGCTTCAAGGAGTGGTGCCAGCGCTTCCGCGTGGATCCCGATACCGGGAAGCACGACTACTGCATCGTGCAGGCGGAGGACGAGCTGGCCGCGGCCGGGATGGTGATCGGCGCGAACTGGATGGGCGCCCGCGCTTTCACACCGACCTCGGGCGCCGGCATCTCGCTCATGAGCGAGTTCATCGGGCTGGCCTACTACGCGGAGGTGCCTTCCGTCTTCGTGGACGTGCAGCGCACCGGGCCGTCCACCGGGATGCCCACGCGCACGCAGCAGGGGGACCTGCTGCTGACCGCCTACGCGTCGCACGGCGACACGAAGCACATCGCGCTCTATCCGGCGAATCCGAAGGAGTGCTTCGAGTTCGCGGTGGCCGCCTTCGACCTGGCCGAGCGCTTCCAGACGCCGGTCTTCCTCCTGTCCGACCTGGACATCGGGATGAACGACTGGATGATCCCGAAGCTCGAGTGGGACGACGACTACCGGCCGGACCGCGGCAAGGTGCTGACCGCCGAGGAGCTCGAGGAGGCGAAGTCGTTCTACCGCTACCTGGACGTGGACGGGGACGGCGTCCCGTACCGGACGCTGCCCGGGGCCCACCCCAAGGGCGCGTACTTCACCCGCGGATCGGGGCACGACAAGTACGGTAAGTACACCGAGGATTCGGACGCCTACCTGGAGGTGGTCGACCGGATCGCGCGCAAGATCCAATCGGCCGCCGAGCACGTGCCGGAGCCCGAGGTGCACGCCGTCGACGGTGGTGCGCGCCACGGCATCGTGTCGATCGGCGGATGCCACTGGGCGGTCATGGAGGCCCGCGACGAGCTTCTGGCCGAAGGCGTGGAGATCGACTACCTGCGCGTGCGCGGCTTCCCGTTCGGCGAAGCCGTCGTCCGCTTCCTCGAGGAGCACGACACGGTGTTCGTCGTCGAGCAGAACCGGGACGGCCAGCTGCGCATGCTGCTGTCGATGGAGACGGGGTGCCCGCGGGCGAAGCTGATCCCGGTCCGCTACTACGGCGGCCAACCCCTGAGCAAGGGACACGTGCTGGACGCCGTCCGGCCCGCGCTACGGGCGGTCCTCACGGAGATCGCATCATGACGTACATCGCCAAGCCGGTGGCGCGGCATCCCAGGATGCGCACCAACGCCCTGGGCCTCACGCCCCGGGACTACGAGGGCACGATGTCCACCCTGTGCGCGGGGTGCGGACACGACTCCGTCACCGCCGCGCTCGTGCAGGCCTTCTTCGAGCTGGACGTGGAGCCGCACCGGGTGGCCAAGCTCTCGGGCATCGGGTGCTCGTCGAAGACGCCGGCGTACTTCGTGAAGGAAGCCCACGGCTTCAACTCGGTACATGGGCGCATGCCCTCGATCGCAACCGGGGCGAACGCCGCCAACCGCGACCTGTTGTACGTGGGCATCTCGGGCGACGGAGACTCGCTGTCCATCGGATTGGGTCAGCTGTGCCACGCGATCCGGCGCAACGTGGACATGGTCTACGTGCTGGAGAACAACGGCGTGTACGGACTCACCAAGGGGCAGTTCTCGGCCTCGGCGGACCTGGGCTCGAGGTCGAAGTACGGGGAGGAGAACCGTCAGGGCCCCATCGACCCGGTGAGCCTGGCGCTGTCGCTGGGCGCGACCTTCGTCGCGCGCTCGTTCTCCGGCGACAAGCACCAGCTCGTCCCGATCCTGAAGGCGGGGATGAAACATCGGGGCTTCGCCCTCGTCGACGTGATCTCGCCCTGCGTGACGTTCAACGACCACAAGGGCTCGACCAAGAGCTACGCGCACACCCGCTTCCACATGCAGGAGGTCGTCGAGACGGACTTCGTGCCGCTCCGGCGCGAGATCAAGGCCGACTACGACGAGGGCGCGGTCCGAACCGTGAAGATGCACGACGGTAGCGAGGTGCGCTTCCGGAAGGTCGCGGCCGACTACAATCCCACCGACCGCGGGACGGTGCTCGAGTACCTGCGCGCCTCCCGGGAGAAGGGTGAGGTTGCGACCGGGCTCCTCTTCCTCGAGGAGAACGGCCTCGACATGCACGCCGTGGAGAACACGGTCGACACGCCGCTGGTGGACCTGCCGTTCGTGAAGCTGTGTCCGGGGAGCACGAAGCTGGAGGAGCTCCAGAACGAGTGGCGGTAGGGGGAGCGCGGGATGGTGGTGCGGTGGGCGCACGGGGCCTATCGTGTGCGCGACACGCGTCGGTCCGTCCCCCTCCAGGAGACCCTCCCCATGCCCACGAACGCCGACTCCATCTGCTCCCTGTACGAGGCCTTCGCCCGCGGTGACGCCGCGGCGGTGCTCGCCGGTTTCTCCCCCGACATCGTGTGGAACGAAGCCGAGCACTTCCCCCTGGCCGACAGGAACCCGTATCACGGGCCCCAGGCCGTCGCCGAGGGCGTGTTCGGTCGGCTCATGACCGAGTGGGACGGCTTCACGGTGAGCCCGAAGCGCGTCCACGATGCCGGCCGCACCGTGGTCGTGGAGGGTCGCTACACCGGTACCTTCAAGGCGACGGGCCGCCCGCTCGACGCCCAGTTCGTGCACGTCTGGGACCTGGAGGACGGCAAGGTCGTGCGGCTCCAGCAGTATGCGGACACCGCTCAGGCGGTCTCGGTCACCACCGGGGCGTAGGGTCGTGGCCTTGAGCGTCTCTCGATCCCCGCTCCGCGCCATCCTCCTCGCGCTCCTCCTCGCGCCTGCCGCCCTCCACGCCCAGATCACCGACCGCGCTCGCCTGGTCGCCGCGCTGGACTCGGCGGCCCGCGCGCACGTCGCGGACTCGATGGTGGCGGGAGCGTCCGTGGCGGTCGTGCGCGGCGCGGATACCCTGCTCATGCGCGGCTACGGGTATGCCGACCTCGAGTGGGACGTGCCCACGCCGGCGGACGGACGCGCGAGCTACGAGATCGGCTCGATGACGAAGCAGTTCACCGCCACGGCGGTGCTGCAGCTCGTCGACGAGGGGAAGCTCGACCTCGACGCCGACATGACGACGTACCTCCCGGAGTTCGACACCCAGGGCCATCGCGTGCCGCTGCGGAGGCTCTTGGACCACACCTCGGGGATCAAGGGCTACACCGAGATGCCGGTCTTCGGGGACATCTCGGTCAAGAAGCTCCCGCGTGACTCGCTGGTCACGCTCATCGAGGAAGAGCCCTTCGACTTCGAGCCCGGCACGGCCGAGATCTACAACAACTCGGCGTACTTCCTCCTCGGCCTGATCATCGAGAAGGCCTCCGGCCAGCCGTACGCGGACTACATCGCCGAGCACGTGTTCACGCCCGCCCGGATGGACCACTCCTACTACTGCTCGGAGAGCGCCATCAGGAAGAACCGGGCGCACGGCTATGACGCCGGGCCGAACGGGCTGCAACGGAAGGCGTACCTCGACCACACCTGGCCGTTCGCGGCGGGGTCGTTGTGCTCCACCGTCGGCGACCTCGTGGGCTGGAACCAGGCGCTCCACCACGGCGGGGTGCTTCCCGCCGGGTCCTACCGGATGCTCGTCACGCCCGAGCCGCTGGCGGACGGCACACCCATCCGCTACGCGATGGGGCTGGTGGTCGACGACACCGGCGGTCGACGCGTCATCACCCACGGGGGCGGGATCAACGGCTTCTTGAGCGACGGCCGCTATTACCCGGACGCCGACCTCACCGTGATCGTGCTCCAGAACTCGGCTGGCCCGCGGGGCCCCGCCGCGCTGAGCCAGGCGCTGGCCGACCTCGTGCTCGGTCCGGCGCCCGTGCCGGCCACGACGCCCTACGCGGGAGACCTCGACGACCTGCTGGGCGACTACGCCGGACCCGCGCGGGGCCAGGCACTGACGCTGCACGTCACCCGGGATGGCGACCAGCTCGTCTTCACCCCGGAAGGCGCCCGCCAGGGGCTGCGCCCGGCCCATTGGGAGGGGACGACCTGGGGCGAGGGGATGACGCGGGCCACCTTCGTGCGCCGGGAGGGCCGGGTGGTCGAGCTGCATCTGGACCAGGGCGGCGGCTTCTACGTGCTGAAGCGCCAGGAGGGGTAGTAGGATACGCAGGGCGCGCCCGACGCCGACGGGCGGAGGCTCCGTTCCTCCCTCGTCGCTGCGGCTATCGCCAGGGCGATGGGACTGGACAGGACGGCCGGGGCCATTAACTTACCGACCGGTCAGTTAATAATCCTCCCGTCCACTCTCTCGTGACCTGCCCATCGGAGAACACCCCCCGGTGGCGCCGGCGTCCCGCCGAGCGCCCCGACGAGATCCTGCATGCCGCCCTAGAGGTCTTCGCGGACCAGGGGCTCGCCGGCGCTCGCGTGGAAGACATCGCGGCGCGCGCCGGGGTGTCGAAGGGCACGCTCTACCTCTATTTCCACGGCAAGGACGAGCTCTTCCGGGAAGCGATCCGCGCACAGGTGCGCCGCACGCTGGAGGGGCTCACGTCCGCGGCGCCGCCCGGCGAGCCCGTCGAGCGCCTGACCCGGTTCGTCGATGCCTACTGGGCGCACTTGCGCACGAAGGACTTCGGGAAGTTCTACCGGCTCGTGCTGGCCGAGCTGCACCAGTTCCCGGAGCTGTCGCGGTTCTACGCCGACGAGGTCTCCGGGCGGATCACGGACCTGTCGACGGAGATCATCGCCGACGGCGTCGCCTCGGGCGCCTTCCGTGAGGTCGACCCGAAGGTCGCCGCACGCATGATGGTGGCCCTGCTGGCCCAACACGCCGTGTGGACGAGCCGGCGCGAGCTATTCCCCCACCTGGGAAAACGGAGCGACGAGACGCTCGTGAACGAGATCAAGGAATTCCTCCTCTCCGCCCTCGCGGCGCCCCGGCCCGGGGGCGGCGCATGAGCGCGACCACGCGCCTGCCCATCGCGCTTCTGAGCCTGATGGCGCTGGCGTCGGCCCCGCGGGCGGTGCGGGCGCAGGAGGCCGACCACTATCGCCTGTCGCTGGGCGACGCCGCGCGCCTGGCCGCCGAGCGGAGCGCACCGGTCCTGGAGGCGCGCAGTCGCATCGAAGGTGCGGAGGCCCGCGTGCGCGGGAGCACGTCGGCGCTGCTCCCGTCCCTGAGCGCCGACGTGATCGGCGGCGCGCACACCTTCAACACCGCCTCCTTCGGGCTCGACTTCCCGACCGCGCCCGGACAGGCGCCTCTCTTCGATCCCAGGGGCGAGGTGGTGGGCCCCGTCCGGAGCGCGGACGTGCGCGCCCGCGTCGACCTACCGCTCCTGGACCTCGCGGCGCTGGGGCGCCGTCGGAGCGCCATGGCGGGAGCGGACGCGGCCCGCCAGGAGGAGGCCGCGATCCAGGAGCAGTCCGGAGCCCAGGCGGCCGGGGCCTACGTGGCCGACCTGCGAGCCCGGGCCGAGGTCGACGCGCGCGAGCAGGACCTTCAACTCGCGCGGGAGCTGCTGGCGGTCGCGCAGGGGCAGCTCGAAGCCGGGGTCGCGGTGGCGCTGGACGTTACGCGCGCGGAGGCGCAGGTCGTCACCATCCAGGCCCAGCTCCTATCGGCCCGGCATCGAGCCGATATCGCCGATCTGGCGCTTCACCGCGCCCTCCGCCTTCCTGACGCGGCCACCCTCGAGCTGGCAGACGACCTGGAGTCCAGCGCCGGTGCGGCCCCGTCGGAGGACGAGGCCACGGCCCTGGCGATGCAGTCGCGCAGCGACCTTGCCACGGCCCGTGCGTACCGCACGGCGGCTTCCGAGGGCCTGTCCGCGGTCAAGGCGGGACGTCTCCCACGCCTGAGCGCGTCGGCGGACGAAGGCTACTACGGCAGGGGCTTCGGCTACATGCTCAACACCTACTCGTGGAGCTTGCGCCTGAGCGTGCCGGTCTTCGACGGGCTGAAGCGGTCGGCGGACGCGCAGGAGGAGGAGGCGCGCATCCACGAGCTCGACTTCCGCATCGAGGACCTCCAGGCCGAGGTCGCGTTCCAGGTGCGCCAGGCACTCCTGAACCTGAGCGCCGCACGCGAGCAGGTCGGTGCGGCCGACGAGCGCCTGAGGCTCGCGCAGCTCGAGGTCGACCAGGAGGAGGAGCGCGTGCGCGCGGGCGTGTCGGGCAACGCCGACGTGGTGCGCGCGGCGATGCGCCTGAACGAAGCGCGCACCGCCCGCCTCGACGTCCTGACCGCCCTGCATTCGGCGCGCGTGGCGCTCGCCGCCGCGATGGGCACGGTGTCGGAGCTTCCCTGAGACAATCGCAACCCGTGAGGACGAAGTGAGCGAACAGTCGGAGAACACGCCCCCGGTGGCGACGCCGGTCCCGCGCACACGGAGAGCCGTGCTGCTGGTGATCGGCGCCATCGCCATTCTGGCCGGTGGCGTCTGGGGGGTCCGGCGCTGGAGCTACGCGCGCACGCACGTCTCCACCGACAACGCCCAGGTGGACGGGCGCATCGTGCCGGTGATCGCGAAGGTGGGCGGGTACGTCCAGGCCGTGGACGTCGAGGACAACGAGGCCGTCGGGCGTGGCGACGTCGTGGTGGCGATCGACGACGCGGAGCTCCAGGTGAAGCTGCACGAGGCCGAGGCCGACCTGGCCGCCGCGTTCGCGGCGGCGGGCACGGATGGACAGCAAGGGCAGGTGGAGGCGGAGGCGTCCGCCAGCCACGCGCGCCGGCAGGCGCTGGAATCGCGTCTGGAGTCGGCCCGCGCGCACGCCGACAGGGCCGCAAAGGACCTGGCGCGCGTGCAGGAGCTGGCCGACAAGCAGATCGCCTCGAGGCAGCAGCTCGACGCCGCGCAGGCGGCCGCCACCGCGGCCCAGGCGGACGTGGTGGCGCTGGAGCGGGACATCGCCGCGGCACGCGCCGGCGAGGCCTCCGCGGGGGCGGCCGGCCGGGCCGCGGATGCCAGGCTCGAGCACGCGCGCGCGGCGCTGGAGCGGGCGCGCCTCGACCTGAGCTACGCCCGGGTCACTTCGCCGGTGTCCGGCACCATCTCCCGCAAACAGGTCGAAGTGGGTCAGCTGGTCCAGCCCGGCCAGCCGCTGGCCGCCGTGGTGTCCGATTCCGCCGTCTGGGTGACGGCGAACCTGAAGGAGACCGAGACGGCCGACGTGCGGGAGGGTCAGCCCGTGGCGATCGAGGTGGACGCCTATCCGGGGTGCACCGCGCGGGGTACGGTCGAGAGTCTCAGCCCGGCCACCGGCTCGAAGTTCGCCCTTCTTCCGCCCGACAACGCGACGGGGAATTTCACGAAGGTCGTGCAGCGCGTGCCGGTCCGCATCGGCGTCACCGAGGGATGCGGCGCGGACAGGCCGCTCCGACCCGGGATGTCGGTGTTGGCGCACATCGAGGTCCGCTGAGGAACGGCACGCGAACGATGAGGTCCGCATGAGCGCCGCCGCGGCCCACCGCAACGAGACGCCCGAGGAGCGGGTCTACCGGCACCGCTATATCATCGCGGCGGCGGTGTCGCTCGCGTCGATGATGCAGGTCATCGACACCTCCATCGTGAACGTCGCCATCCCCCACATGATGGGGAACCTGGGCGCCACGGTGGAGGAGATCTCGTGGGTGTCCACCGGCTACATCATCGCGGCCGCGATCGTCATCCCGCTCACGGGGTGGCTGGCGGGGTTCTTCGGACGCAAGCGCTATTTCGTCGGCTCGATCATCCTGTTCACCATCGCGTCGTTCCTGTGCGGCACCTCGCGCACGCTGGGCGAGCTCGTGCTGTGGCGCATCGTGCAGGGTGTCGGGGGCGGAGCGCTCATCTCCACCTCGCAGGCGATCCTGTGGGAGTCCTTCCCCCGAGAGGAGGTGGGCACCGGGATGGCCTTCTTCGGGATGGGCGTCATGGTGGGCCCCACCCTGGGTCCCACCATGGGCGGGTGGCTGACCGACAACTACTCGTGGCCCTGGATCTTCTTCATCAACGTGCCGGTGGGCATCCTGGCCGTCGCGATGATCGTAGCGTACGTGCACGACCACCCCGAGCAGGTCCGCACGAAGAAGGTGGACGGCATCGGCATCGGCCTGCTCATCCTCGCGGTGGGCGCCGTCCAGCTCATGCTCGAGCGCGGCGAGCGGCTCGACTGGTTCGACTCGAACCTGGTGACGGGCCTGGGGGTCACGTCGGTCGTCGCCGCCATCCTGCTGGTCTGCCACGAGCTGCGCGCCGAGCACCCCGCCATCGACCTCCGCCTGCTCAAGCAGGCCCAGTTCACGGCGGGCTCGGCCATGGGCATCGTGCTGGGGGCCGGACTGTTCGGGTCGGTGTTCATCCTGCCGATCTTCCTGCAGGGCATGCTACACATGACGGCCTGGCAGACCGGGCTGATCATCCTGCCGGGCGCGATCGCGTCGGCGTTCTCGATGGCCGTGGTGGGCAGGTTGAGCGCGGTGGTGGACAACCGCCTTCTCATCGTCGTGGGATCGGTCTTCTTCGGCCTGGGCATGTGGCAGCTCGGGTCGATCACCTCCCAGACCGGCACGACCGACCTGTTCTGGCCCCTCATCTGGAGAGGTCTGGGCCTGGGGCTGATCTTCGTGCCCCTCACCAACCTGACGCTGCTGCAGATCGCGCCGAAGGACCTGGGGCAGGCCACGGGGCTGAACAACTTCTTCCGCCAGCTGGGCGGGTCGCTCAGCATCGCGGGGATGGCGTCGCTGCTCACCCGGTTCGTCGGGCAGGAGCACTCCATCCTGAGCGCGCAGGTGTCGGCATACTCGCCCCTGGCCCAGCAGCGACTGGGGCAGATCGAGGCCGGCCTCATGGGTCGGGGGATGGACGCCGCGAACGCCCACCAGGCCGCGTTGCGCGCCATCGACGGACAGATTCTTCTGCAGGCCAACGTCCTGGCCTTCGAGAAGATCTACCTGCTCAGCGGTCTGCTCCTGATCGGCGCGCTCCCGCTGCTCCTGCTGTTCCGCCAGGGCAAGCCCACGGCGAGCAAGCGAGGCGGGCGCGGGCCGGCCGTCCACACGGAGTAGCCTCGAGCCGAGCCGGCGCGCGCCCTCAGCGCCGTTTCAGCACGCTCCGGAGAAGCGCGACCAGATCGTCGGCGGCGAACGGCTTCTGCACGAAGGGGACCTCGGGCGGGAGGCCGCCGGGATGCCCGGGCGACGTGCCCGCGTAGCCGGACATGACGACAACCGGCAGACCGGACCAGCGCGCGCGGATCCGTTCGAGGACCGCGCGTCCGCCGATCCCGGGAAGGACGAGGTCGGTCAGGACGACGTCGACACGCAGCCCCGACTCCAGATCCGCGAAGGCGGACTCCCCGTCCGGGTGCGCACGCACCTCGAACCCTGCGCGGACAAGCAGCTTTTCCGTTACCCGGCGCACACTGGGATCGTCCTCGATCAACAGGACCGTTCCGGACGCGGTCGTGCGCGGCGGCGGGGATAGCGGCCGTGACGGCTCATCCGCCTCGGGAGCGGCCGCCACGACCGGGAAGCGGAGGACGAACGTCGCCCCCGCTCCGGGCTCGCTATGCAGGTGGATGTGGCCGCCGCTCTGGGTCACGAAGCCGTAGGCCATCGCCAGCCCCAGCCCCGTTCCCTCGCCCTTCGGCTTCGTCGTGAAGAAGGGCTCGAAGACGCGACGCTGCGTGTCTTCGTCCATGCCCACGCCGGTGTCGGCGACCTCGAGCACGGCGTATCGGCCCGCGGGCAGACCCCCGAGCACCTCCGCTTTCCGGGCGTCGACCTCCTCCTCGTAGGTGCGCAGCGTGAGCGATCCGCCTCCGGGCATGGCGTCGCGCGCGTTGACGGCGAGGTTCATCACGACCTGCTCTAGCCGCGCGCGGTCGACCTCGAGCGAGGGGCCTCCCTCCGGGAGGTCGAGCACCATCTCCACGTCCTCACCGATGACGCGGGCGAGGAGCTTGCTGATCCTGCGCAGGACCGAGGCCAGATCCACGACCCGCGGCCTGAGCACCTGGTCGCGGCTGAAAGCGAGCAGCTGCCCGGTCAGCTCCGCCGCACGACTCGCCGCCGCCTGGACGAGCTCGATCTCGTCGCTGATCCCCTCGGGTACCCCGGTCTCCGAGAGCATCAGGTCGGTTTGGGCGCGGATGACGGTCAGCAGGTTGTTGAAATCGTGCGCGATGCCACCCGCCAGACGGCCCACCGCCTCCAGCTTCTGCGCCTGGCGGAGCTGCCGCTCCAGCTCCTCCTGCTCCGTGACGTCGCGGGCGTTCGACAGAACGGCCCCCACCGCCGGGTCGTGAAGGAGGTTCGTCAGCGTGGCGTCCAGGGTCCTCCACGATCCGTTCCGGTGCCGGAAACGGAACACCCCGACTCGCACGGCGGCGCCCGGGCTCGCCAACATGGACCGCCAGGCCTCGCGGACGGGCGCCACGTCCTCCGGGTGCACGTACTCGAAGATCGAGCACCCCTCCAGCTCGCCCGGGCCGTAGCCGAGGAGGCGGGGGAGGGGCGCGCTCTGGTATCCCATGTTCCCGTCGGCGTCGAGCGTGCTGATGAGGTCGGAGGCGTTCTCGACGAACGCGCGAAATCGACGTTCGCTCGTCTTGACCGCCTCTTCGGCCGCGACGCGGTCGGTGATGTCCCGTGCCACGCCGACGACGTGGTCGACCTGCCCTCGGTCCCGGACCGGGTACGTCCGGTCCCAGATCCAGCGCACCTGTCCGTCGGACCGGACGATGCGGTACTCCCGCTCGCTCTCGCCCAGGAGCTGGGCCGGGAGAGAGTCCAGGACGGCCTGGCGGTCCGCAGGGTGGACCGCGGCGATCCACTGGTCCTGGTCTTCGTAGAGATCCTCTCGCGGCATCCCCCAGATCCTGCCGAAGGCGGGGCTGACGTACTCCAGCCGTCGCTCCCCGGCCGCGGAGATCCAGAAGACGTCGTGGATGCGCTCGGCGATCTGCCGGAAGCGCTCCGCCTCGCGAAGGCGGGCCTCGTGCTCGGCATCACGCTCCCGGACGCTGTGGCTGAGGGCCCGGGCCAGCTTCGAGACGCTGCGGTAGCGCCACGCCGCCATGCCGAGGAGCACGAGCCCGAGGAGGAGACCCCCCGCGAACGCCACCCGTCTGACGGTCCAGAACGACTCCGGCTGCCCGAGCCAGCGGCGATAGATCTCGGCGTACTCCGGCGAGCCGACCAGATCGCGCACGCCCGCGTCCAAACGCACTGTCAGCAGTGTATCCGCTCTGCGCATCCCCATGGCGCGCTGTATCTCGACGAGGGGCGTGGGGAGCGTGCGGAGGCGATCCTCGACGCCGACGGAACGGGCCAGCGCGCTCAGCACCTCCTCCGGATAGGCCATCGCGTCGACACCCGCGGCCAGGAGGTCGAAGAGGGCCTCCCGGGGGTCCTGGTAGAGAACGGTCCGCGCGTCCGGCTGGACCGCCGGAACGAGGTCGATCGCGACGTTGCTGGCCACCACGGCCACGCGGCGTCCGGCCAGGTCGGCTGCGGTCGTGATCGTCGTCTCCGAGCGGCGCGTGAAGATCGACACCCGGAAGGCCTCGTAGGGCCGCGTGAACGCGAACTCCTCGGCGCGTGACGGGGTGACGCCGAAATCCGGGATCACGTCGACCTCGCCGTCGCGCAGGGCCTGGATCGACGCCGTGAACGACGGGAAGGGAACGAAGCGCACGTGGAAGCCCGTCCGGCCGGCCACCGCTTCGGTCACGTCCACCGCGAAGCCGGCCACGGTGCCGTCGGGGAGCATGCGGTAGTGGGGAGGCCAGTCGCGCAGGACCGCCACACGCAGCGTGTCGGGAAGGGCCTGCGGGACGCCCGCGTCCGCGTCCTGCGCGAGCAACCGCTCCGGCCACGACGTTTCGGCCAACGCGAAGAAGACGAGCAGACACAGGCCGACAGCGTCACGCCTGCACCGGTGCTCCCGGACGGGCTCGCGCGATCGGATGACGCTCATGGCTCCCTCGACGGCGGCGGAGGGGCGGCAGCGGTGTCTGATCCGGCAATATATTCGACGCAGTCGTCGCCCACATCGGGGGGAGGTGAAGCTATGAAGATCGCCATGATCGGTACGGGGAGGGTCGGAGCGGTCCTGGGACGCCGCTGGGCCGAGGCAGGCCACCAGGTCGTCTTCGGCAGCAGGCGACCCGACACGGACGACGTGCGGGCGCTCGTGGCGTCGGCGGGGTCGACGGCTTCGGCATCGCCGCCCGCCGAAGCGGCGGCCGCCGCCGACGTGGTCGTGCTCGCGACGCCAGGGAACGCCGCGGAAGCGGTGGTCTCCGACCTCGGGGACCTGGACGGGAAGGTGCTGATCGACTGCACCAACCCGATCCTGCCCGGTCTCGCCGGACTCTCGGTGGGCACGGACGACTCGGCGGCGGAGCGGATCGCCCGCGCGGCGCCCGGCGCGCGCGTGGTCAAGGCCTTCAACACCACGGGCTCGACCAACATGGAGGACCCGGTCTACGAAGGCGGCCGGCTCGCGATGTTCGTGTGCGGGGACGACGCCGGAGCGAAGGGCGTCGCCACGGAGCTGGCGGCGGCACTCGGATTCGAGGTGATCGACTCCGGACCGCTGACGTCCGCGCGCTGGCTGGAGCCGATGGCGATGCTCTGGGTGACGCTGGCCTACGGACTCGGCAACGGCCCGGACTTCGGCTTCGCGGTGCTGCGCCGCCGGGCTTAGCGCCCCGCCGCCAGCTCCTCGTAGAGCCGCACCATCGAGCGCATCCCCTTCTCGAGCTGCTCGACGGCGATCCACTCGTTCGGCGCGTGCATGTTCGCGCCGGGGAGCGCGAAGCCCATGACCGCCACGCTCGGCGTGAGGATCTCCGAGAAGTCGCGGGCGATGGGCAGCGTGCCGCCGTGGGCCACCCTGACCGGCTCCACGCCGTAGACGTCCGCGAGCGCGGCCGCCGCGGCCCGGTACAGGGGGCCCTCGGGAGCGGCCCGCCACGGGTGATTGGTCTGACGCCGATGGACGGTCGCTTCCACACCGTCCGGCACGCGGGTGCGCACGTGCTCCTCCAGGAGCCGCGCGATCCGCTCGGGGTCCTGATCCGGGACCAGGCGGCAGCTCACCTTCGCGGTGGCCACGGCCGGGAGCACGGTCTTCTTCCCCGGCCCGGTGTAGCCGGAGATCATCCCGTTCACGTCGAGGCAGGGACGGACCCACAGCCGCTCGTGCGTCGCCCACCCCGGCTCCCCGGTCAGCGCCGCACCGCCGGCCGAGCGCTGGAAGGCGGCCTCGTCGTATCCGAGGGCGGCCCACCCGGACCGCAGCGCTTCCGGGACCTCGAGCACCTCGTCGTAGAAGCCATCCACCGCCACGCGCCCGTCCGGGTGGTGGAAGGAAGCGACGATCCGCGAGAGGATGTGCGCCGGGTTGGGGACGGCGCCGCCGTATTGCCCCGAGTGCAGGTCGTGGGTGCCGGTGCGCACGTCGACCTCGACGTACGCCATGCCGCGCATGCCGAAGATCAGCGAGGGGCGGCCGGGCGCGAACATCATCGAGTCGGCGATGACCGCGTGGTCGACCCGCAGCTCGTCGCGATGCTCGGCGACCCACCGCCGCAGGTTCGGAGATCCCACCTCCTCCTCTCCCTCGAAGAGCAGGACGAGGCTCACCGGCAGCCCCCCGGACCGCAGGGCCGCTTCGGCGGCGGCGATCTGCAGCACCACCTGTGCCTTGTCGTCCGCGGCACCGCGCGCCACGAAATTGCCGTCTTCGCGGGTCAGCTCGAAGGGCGGCGAGCGCCACTCGCCGAGGGGGTCGGCCGGCTGCACGTCGTAGTGGGCGTAGACCAGGAGCGTCGGGGCGTCGGGGCCGGCGTCGTGGCGCCCGACCACGAGGGGGTGGCCGTCCGTCTGCTCGATCGAGGCGTCGAGCCCGGCCTGCTCCATCCGACGCCGTACCCAGCCGGCCGCCTTCTGGACGTCCTCGGCGCGGGCGGGGTCCGTGGAGATGCTCGGGATGGCGATGAGCTCGGCGAAGTCGTCGTGGAAGCTCGCGAGCTCTCTGGTGACGTAGTCCTGGGGCGCGGACACGATTCCTCACTTTCGAGTGAGGGAGGGTCTGCGACAATCTGCAACCGGAGCGGCACGGAACAAGAGGCGTCATCCCGTGTCTGTCCCTGTATACCCCAATCCCGCGTGGCTGGCCGAGCCACCGGCGATCCACCACGACAGGAGGTCGGCAAGATTTCCGATCCACGCGTCAACGACCAGATCCGCATCAGCCCCATCCGACTCATCGACGCCGACGGCGAGCAGCTCGGTGTCGTCTCCCTCGACCACGCCCGCGAGACCGCGCAGGAGCAGGAGCTCGACCTCGTCGAGGTCGCGCCCCAGGCTCGTCCCCCCGTCGTGCGGCTCATGGACTGGGGCAAGCACCGCTACGAGCTGCAGAAGAAGAAGCGGGAGGCCCGCAAGCACCAGCACCACACCGAGGTGAAGGAGGTGCAGCTCCGCCCCCGCACCGACGATCACGACTTCGAGACCAAGCTCAAGCGCGCCCGCAAGTTCCTGAAGGCGGGCAACGTGGTGCGCGTGGTGATGCGCTACCGCGGGCGGGAGCTCCGGCGCCCCGAGGTGGGCGTCGCCACCCTCGAGAAGATGCTGGAGGCGACCGCCGACCTGGCGAAGGTCGAGCACGTCTCGAAGAAGATCGAGGGCCGGCGGCTCCTCGCCGTGCTGGAGCCGGCCTCGACGTGACCGGGCGGGTCCGGTCGCCCCGCGGGGCGGCCTCCGCACCCCTTGTCCACTTAGGCATCATCGACTATACCTAAGTGAACGAGGCGTCGCGCCGACGCCGATTCCAACAGTGGCGGAGGTGTGCTGGTGAGCGGGAGCGATCTCTTCACGGGAACGCTGGACATCCTGATCCTGAGGACGCTCCAGGCGGCGCCGCTCCACGGATACGCCATCGGACGCGCGATCCGCGACGGGAGCGAGGGCGTGCTGTCCGTGGAGGAGGGTGCGCTCTACCCCGCGCTCCATCGGCTGGAGCGCCGGAGCCTGCTCGAGTCCGAGTGGGGTCATACCGAGACGGGACGCCGCGCGAAATTCTACCGGATCACCCCGGTGGGCGCGGAGCACCTCGCGTCGGAGGCGAGCCGCTGGGCCGACTACTCCGGTGCGGTCGCCTCCATCCTCGCGGGGGGAGGGCGGTAGCGGGAGATGTCCGGCTGGCCCTTCAGGCGCGTGCTCCGGCCGGGTGCCGTGCGGTCCGCCGACGCGGAGCTGCGCGAGGAGATCGAGCTCTATCTGGACCTGCGCACGGAGGAGCTGGTGCGCGAGGGCCACGCGCCCGCGGAGGCACGGCGCATCGCGGAGGAGCGCTTCGGAGACGTGGCGCGCATCGAGGCCGAGGCGCGTCGTGAGGGCGGACGTGGACGACGGGAGGGGGGGAGGAGGATGATGGAGACGCTGAGGCTGGACGTGGGCTACGCGCTGCGGACGTTTCGCCGCAATCCGCTGTTCTTCGTGGTCGGGGCGCTCACCCTCGCGCTGGCGGTCGCCGGCAACACCGCGGTCTTCAGCGTGCTGGACGCGGCCGTGCTCGAAGCCCTTCCGTTCCCGGACGCCGATCGCCTGGTCTTCGTCGACGGATACCACCTGGCGGACGGCGAGAAGGCGATCCGGTACGCCTCCGTCCCGGAGTTCCGGGACTGGCGGGAGCGCTCGCACACCGTGTCGCGGATGGTGGCGGTCGATCCGAACGGCCTGACGCTGAGTGGCGAGGGGGAGGCGGAGCGCATCACGGGCGAGCTCGTGAGCCGCGGCTTCTTCGAGCTCATGGGCGGCGAGGCCGCGCTGGGTCGCACGTTCACGCCGGAGGAGGCGGAGACGCCGGACGGCGCTCCGCTGGTGGTCCTGTCGGACGGGCTCTGGCGACGACGCTTCGGGGCGGATCCCGCGATCGTGGGGCGTACCATCCAGCTCAACGATCGGTCGGTGACCGTGGTGGGAGTCATGCCGCCAGGCTTTCGCGGCGTCTCGCCGGACGTGGACGCGTGGCTCCCGCTGGGGATGATGTCCCTGGTGGGGTCGGCCGACGTCCTGGACAGCCGCGGAACTCGCTTCCTCGGTGTGATCGGACGCCTGGCACCGGGCGTGGACGTGGGACGGGCGCAGGACGAGCTGGACGCCATCGCGCGGGATCTCCAGGCGGAATATCCCGACGCCCACGCGGACCGCTGGGCGCGGGTGCAGTCCTTCCGCGAGGAGTACCTGGGTACGACGGGCCGGCTCCTGTGGATCCTGGTGGGGGCGGGCGTCCTCCTGCTGCTGATCGCGTCGGCCAACGTGGCCAACCTCCTGCTCGTTCGTGCGCATGCACGGGTCCGGGAGCTGGCCGTGCGCCGGGCGGTGGGCGCCGACGGGAGCCGTGTCGTCGGGCAGCTCTTCACCGAGAGCCTCGTGCTGGCCGCCGTCGGGGGTGTGTTGGGCCTCGGACTCGCCTGGATCGCGATCCGGGGAATCGTCCCGTCGATTCCCACCGGGGTCCTCCCGGACTTCGTGGTTCCGGAGTTGAGCGTGAGGGTCTTTCTCTTCTCCTTCGCGGTGGTGGGCCTCGCCGGCCTGGTGGCGGGGACGGCGCCCGCGGCCTCCGGCGCCCGTGCGGACCTGGCCGGCGCGCTGCGTACGGGCGGGTGGGGTGCGACCGGGCGACGCGCGCGGGCGCAGCAGGGCTTCGTCGTGGCACAAGTGGGCCTCGCGCTCCTTCTCCTCGTCGGAGCCGGCTTGCTCACGCGCAGCTTCCGGGCGCAGCTCGCCGTGGACCCCGGGATGGACATGCGGGGGATGCACGTCTTCCGCGTCCAGCCGCCCCGGGAGCGCTATCCCGACGCCGCGTCGCTGCGGCTCTTCACCCACGAGCTCGTGCGGCGTCTCGAGGCCGTCCCAGGGGTCTCGGCTGTGGCTGCCAGCTCGGACTTCCCCTTCCGGGGCCGCAGTAGCGGCTCCTACATCGTTCGGCCCGAGGACCCCGAGCATCTGATCCGGTACCACCGACACAGCGTGACGCCCGGCTACTTCGAGAAGCTGGGCGTCCGCGTCCTGCGCGGCCGTGCGATCGAGGAGCAGGACCGTGCGGACGCGCGGGGCGTGGCCGTGGTGACGCAGGCCCTCGTGGACCGGGTCTTCCCCGACGATCCGAGCGGCGTCGGCCGCACGATCGCCATCGGAGATCCGCGCGACCCGGACAACCTCGTCGAGATCGTCGGCGTGGTGGCGAACGTCCGCTACCGCGACCTCACACAGGACATGATGGCCGAGGCCAACAGCCCGGACCTCTTCTTCTCCATGGACCAGATCCCGTCGCGGACGCTCGAAGTGTCGTTCCGCGTACGGCGCGACCTCGCCTCGGTGCTCCCCAGCGTACGGAGCGCGGTGGCGGGAATCGACCCGGCCATTCCCATCTTCGCCATGGACTCCCTGGAGCACGCCTACCGGAGCCTGACGGCGACGCCGCGATTCGCGGCGTTCCTGATGGGGCTGTTCAGCTTGCTCGCGCTGGTGCTGTCGGGGGTGGGCATCTACGGCGTGCTGGCGTTCAGCGTGGGCCAGCGGACCCCGGAGATCGCGCTCCGCCGCGCGCTCGGTGCGCGGGCGGGGGCGGTGGCCGGCTCGGTGATTGCCAGCGCCCTGCGCCTGGTGGGCTTGGGGCTGGTCCTGGGCGGCGTGGCCGCGGCGCTCGGCAGCGGCGTGCTGCGCCGATTCCTCTTCGGCGTGGCGCCGACCGATCCGGTGACGTTCGGGGGCGTGCTGGCGACCATGGTCGCGGTGGCGGTCGTGGCGGCGGCGCTGCCCGCCTGGCGGGCTGCCCGGAAGAGCCCGGTGGAGGCGCTGAACGCGGAGTAGCGAGCGAGGGCGGGCGCGGCCCCGACGCCCGAGGCGGTTGCGGTGGGACGTCCCGGTGACGAGCGAGGGATGGGCGCCCTACCCCTCGGGCCCGAAGCCGATCTCCTCCGCCGGCGTACCCGCGCGCAACTGGTCCAGCCAGGCGGTGGTGTAGACCCAGTCGTGGAAGAACCCGGTCAGGTCCTTGGGGGAGTGGGCCTGAAGGCCCTCCAGGAGCTCCTCGAACGTTCCGCCCCGCTCCCGATGGTCCTGGTAGTAGCCCCCCACGGCGGCGTCGAACCTCTCGTCGCCCATGGCCCGGTAGAGGGCGTAGAACATGAGGAGACCCACCTGGTACGAGAGATCGGTGGCGCCGGCTTCCCCGTAACGGATGAACGGAACCTGGCCGAGGTCGGGCGTGTTTGCGGCGGCGGAAAGGATGCGCGAGCTCGTCCTGAGGACGTCGTCCTCCATGCCCTGCCACCCGTCAAGCTCGCCGGCCATGCGGCGGGCCAGAAAGGAAGCCAGGCCCTCGTTCCACCGCGCAGACGGTTGATCGAGGTCCGGCGCGTTCCACAGATGGGTGAGCTCGTGATAGAGCGCCGTCATGGGGCCGGTATCCCGGAACGCGTCGGCGGTTTGGATGATGCCGCCCGTGAGGCTGGCCTGGGACCCCCACATCTCGGGGATCTCCATCACGGCCAACTCGGGCTCGGTGCCGAGAGGTCCGAACCACTCCTGGAGCAACTCCAGCCCCCGGGTCGCGCTGCCCAGCACCCGGAGCGCGCCGGCGGAGTCCGCCGGGAAGTGGTAGAGGCGCACGCCTCCCCGCTCCATGAGGCCGTACTCGGCGACGGGGAGGTTGAGAAAGGGCACCGGCGCGATGCTCTCGTACACGAACGTGGTCCGCCCTCCTCGGGTGCTCCGCTCCACGAGCCGCCCGCCGCTGGCGACGGTGTAGGGCTCCGGCACCGTGATGCGGGCCGTGAAGTCGAAGTCCGGCCGCGGCGCCATGCGGTTCGTCCGCCGGCTGAGGGTGCCCACGGCGGGCCACGCGAAGGCGTCTTCCCGGAGGATGGAGAAGGCCTCGTCCACCCGGTCCTGGATGTAGAGCGATCCCGTCTCGGTATAGCCCACCAGGTAGCCGTTGTACTCGAGCTCCAGACGGGTCGCCGCACCTGGTGCCAGGGGGGCGGGCAGCGTCACCACCACGTGATCGACCTGACGCCGCGGCGAGTCCGTGAACACGGCCACGTCCTGGGTGAAGTCCAGCGTGTCTCCTCCGGCTCCGCGGGCGGCACGGACGGCCATGAGGCGGCCCACGTTGAAGGGGATCCGGGTGACGCCCGCGTCGGACAGGTTGGTGATCTCGTACAGCGCCGACCCCGCCAACGACCCGTCGCCATAGTCCAGGTCGAGGGTCAACTCCAGCCGCGTCGTTGCGACGCCGAGGTCACCGGTGGCCTGGGCCACGGCGCCGGCATGGGTGACCAGGAGGGCCGTGAGGATACCGGCGGCACGGGATGTGGGCAGTGGCGCTCTCATGGACGCTCCCCTTGTGGACGTTCTCGGCGGAGGGGGATTCGGCACGTTCGGGGGAGGGTCGACTCGGCTCGTCCGTTTGGATGCCCGGCCCGATGCGTTGGTTGGGACCCCGGTGGAGCTTCTCCCGGCCGGGGAACGCGGGCGGCAGGGGCAGGCGGGGTCGTAGAGATAGTTCCTACACTCGCTGTAGGGCTTCTCCCGCTTTCTGCCTCCAGGGCCGCCGGTCATCGTTTCTGGTGATGAGCCGCCGCGCGGCGCGGGGCCGGTAGCCCCACGCCCGGGGCGTCGTGTCGAATCCAACGCCGTCACCTCCCGGCCGGCGCTACCTGGAGCACGTCGATGGCCAACTACAGGATCGCCTGGCTCCCCGGAGACGGGGTCGGCGTGGACGTCCTGAACGCGACGAAGACCGTCCTCGACCGCCTCGACCTGGACGCGGAGTACGTCCATGGCGACATCGGCTGGGACTTCTGGTGCAACGAGGGTGACGCGCTGCCGGCGCGCACCGTCGACCTGCTGAAGAACGTGGACGCGGCCATGTTCGGCGCCATCACGTCCAAGCCCGCGAAGACCGCCGCCACCGAGCTGGCGCCCGCGCTCCGCGACAAGGGGCTGAGCTACCGGTCGCCCATCGTCCGCATGCGCCAGATGTTCGACCTCTACGTCTGCCTGCGGCCGTGCAAGGCGTATCCGGGCAATCCGCTCAACTACAAGGACGGGATCGACCTGGTGGTCTTCCGGGAGAACACGGAGGACCTCTATGCCGGCGTGGAGTTCTCGCCGGTCCCGGCCGAGCTCGCCGACGTGCTGGGACGACTGTCGAAGCCGTTCGGACACTTCGGGAAGCTGCCGCCCGACGAGTACGCGATCTCGTGCAAGGTGAACACCCGGGCTGGGTGCGAGCGCATCGTGCGGGCGGCCTTCGAGTTCGCGCGGAAGCAGGGGCGCAAGAAGGTCACGATCGTGCACAAGGCGAACGTGGTGCGCGCCACCGACGGCCTCTTCCTCGAGGTGGCCCGGACGGTTGCGAAGGAGTTCCCGGAGATCGAGCACGACGACGCCAACATCGACGCGATGACGATGTGGCTGCTGAAGAACCCGTTCAACTACGACGTCCTGGTGGCGCCCAACCTATACGGGGACATCATCTCCGACCTGTGCGCGCAGATGGTCGGCGGGCTGGGCTTCGGCTGCTCGGGCAACATCGGCGACGACCTCGCCGTCTTCGAGCCGAGCCACGGCTCGGCGCCCAAGTACGCCGGCCAGGACAAGGTGAACCCGCTGGCCACGATCCTCGCTGCCCGCATGATGCTCGAGTGGCTGGGAGAGGCCGACAAGGCCGCCGCCGTCGAGGGCGCGGTCACGGAGGTCATCCGCGAGGGGAAGGTGCGGACCTACGACATGGGGGGCCAGGACACCGCCACCGCCATGGGGCGGGCCGTGGCCGAGAAGCTATGAAGAGGATCGTCGTCCACGAGGTGGGCCCGCGCGACGGTCTCCAGATGGAGAAGGAGACCGTCCCGATCGACACGAAGGAGGCCTGGATCCGCGAGGTCATCCGCGCGGGCGTGGACATCGTGCAGGTTGGCTCGTTCGTGCATCCGGAGAAGGTCCCGCAGATGGCGGACACGGACGAGCTCTTCCGGCGGCTGACCGCGACCCCGCACGCCGGCGTGATCCTGTCGGGGCTCGTCCTGAACGAGAAGGGGCTCGAGCGCGGGCTCGCGTGCGGTGTGGAGATGTTCTGCATGGGCGCGTCGGCGAGCGACGCGCACAGCCGCAAGAACTCGGGGATGAGCACCGAGGAGGCGACACGTCGGATCGTCGCCGCGGCGGAGACCGCCCGCGCCGAAGGCAAGCGTGTGCAGCTCTCCGTCCAGTCGGCGTTCGGCTGCGGGTTCGAGGGCCGCATTTCGTCCGAGCGCGTGCTCGGAATGGTGCGCACGTACCTGGACGCCGGCTTCCGGCAGATCAGCCTCGCGGATACCGCCGGCCACGCGCATCCGTCGCAGGTGGAGGAGCTGTTCGGCGCGGTCATGAAGCTCGCGCCGGACGTGGAGTGCACCTGCCACTTCCACAACACCTACGGGCTGGGGATGGCCAACGTGTACGCCGCCATGCGCATGGGCGTCACCCACTTCGAGACCTCCTTCGGCGGCCTGGGCGGATGTCCGTTCACGAAGGTGGCGGCGGGCAACGTCGCCACCGAGGACTTCGTCTTCGCGCTGCACCGTCAGAGCCTGCGCCCGGACATCGACCTCGCCCGCCTCATCGCGCTGGCCCGCCAGGTGGCGCACCACTTCGGGCGCGAGCTGCCGGGCTACGTGCAGAAGACCGGCCCCGTCCCGTCCATGGGGGTGGCATGAGCATGAAGCTGCTGGACGGCATCCGCGTCCTCGACCTGACGAACGTCCTCGCGGGGCCGTTCGCGACGCTCCACCTCGCGCTCCTCGGCGCCGAGGTGGTGAAGATCGAGAACCCGAAGGACGGGGACCTGGCGCGCAAGCTCGGCATCCGGGGCGACCTGAACGAGCGCCTGATGGGCACGAGCTTCCTGGCGCAGAACTCGAACAAGAAGTCGGTGACGCTCAACACGAAGTCGCCGGAGGGGAAGGAGATCTTCCTCCGGCTGGTGGAGGGCGCCGACGTCCTGGTGGAGAACTTCCGACCGGGCGTGATGGACCGCCTGGGCCTCGGTTACGAGGTGCTGTCGAAGGCGAACCCCCGGCTGGTCTACTGCGCCGTGTCCGGCTTCGGTCAGACCGGGCCGGACGCCATGAAGCCTGCCTACGACCAGATCATCCAGGGGCTGAGCGGGGTGATGGCGATCAACGGCGACGAGCGCCTCAACCCGCTGCGCTGCGGCTTCCCCGTGTGCGACACCGTGGGAGGGCTGAACGCGGCGTTCGCGATCATGGCAGCGCTGTACCACCGCGAGCGCACCGGCGAGGGGCAGATGGTCGACGTCGCGATGCTCGACTCGATCATGCCGCTCATGGGGTGGGTGGCTGCGAACCTGCTCATCGGCGGGCAGGCGCCCGTGCCGATGGGCAACGACAACTTCACGGCCGCACCGTCGGGGACGTTCCGGGCGCAGGACGGCTACGTCAACATCGCGGCCAACAAGCAGGAGCAGTGGGAGGCGCTGTGCGACGTGGTCGGCGTCCCCGAGCTGAAGACCGACCCGCGCTTCCAGAAGCGCGACGTGCGCAAGAAGAACCGCGCGGCGCTCACGCCGCTGCTCGAGGCCAAGCTCGTCGAGCGTCCCACCGACGAGTGGGTCGAGAAGCTCAACGACGTCGGCGTGCCCGGCGGCGCCATCCTGAGCCTGGAGTCGGCGCTCGCGCAGCCCCAGGTGGCGCACCGGCGCGCGCTCGAGGAGGTGGAGGTGGAGGGGATCGGCCCCGTGCGGCTCTTCGGGCTCACGGCGCACTTCGAGAAGACACCGGGGGCGATCACCGCGCCCCCACCCGCGCTGTCCGCGGACACCGAGGCCGTGCTGGGCGAGCTGGGGATCACCCCGGCGCGGGTCGCCGACCTCAAGGCCAGAGGGATCGTGTAAAGGAGACCGACCCATGGGTAAGACCGTCGTCCAGAAGATTCTCGCACGCGCCTCTGGCCGGAACGAGGTGGAGGTCGGCGACGTGGTGGAGCCGCGCGTCGACCTCGCCATGTCGCACGAGAACGCGGCGCTCGTGATCAACCAGTTCCTCGAGATCTACGAGGGCACCGGCCTGGCGGCCGAGCTCTGGGACCCCGACCGGGTCGCGATCATCTTCGACCACCGCGTCCCCGCCGAGTCGTCGAAGACCGCGACCAACCAGAAGAAGATCCGAGACTTCGTCGCGGCGCATCGCATCCGTCGCTTCCACGACATCCGTGGCGACGTGGGCGGGATCTGCCACCAGATCCTCCCGGAGCACGGCTACGTGCGCCCCGGCGCGGTCGTGGTCGGAACGGACTCGCACACGACCAGCCACGGCGCGCTGGGCGCCTTCGCCTTCGGCATCGGCGCCACCGAGATGGCCAGCGTGTGGGCGCTCGGCTCGGTGCTCAACGTGCAGGTGCCGGCCACCCTGCGGGTGCAGGTGGAGGGCACCTTCCCCGAGGGCGTCGGCCCCAAGGACCTCATCCTCGAGGTGATCGGCACGCTGACCGCCGAGGGCGCGAACTTTCGGGTCCTCGAGTTCCACGGCGAGACGATCCGGAACATGTCCACGTCGGGCCGCCTGGTGCTGTGCAACATGTCGGTCGAGGCGGGCGCCACGGCCGGGATCGTGCCCGGGGATGACGAGACCGTCCGCTACCTGCGCGAGGAAGCCGGCGTGACCGACGAGCTCCACCTGGTGACGCCCGACGCCGACGCGGCGTACGAGCGCACGATCGAGATCGACGTGTCGCAGCTCGAGCCGCGCATCGCATGCCCGCATACGGTCGACAACGTCAAGCCGATCCTGGAGGTGGCGGGCCGGAAGATCGACCAGGTGGTGATCGGCTCGTGCACCAACGGCCGGCTGGACGACCTTGCCGACGCGGCCCGCATCCTGGAGGGGCGGACGGTGGCGACGGGCACCCGTATGCTGATCTTCCCGGCGTCGGCGAAGGTCTACCAGGAGGCGCTGGCGCGCGGCTACCTCGCCACGTTCATGAAGGCCGGCGCGGTGGTCATGAACCCCGGCTGCGGCCCGTGCCTGGGGATCCACGAGGGGGCCCTGGGGGACGGGGAGGTCGCGCTGTCCACGACCAACCGCAACTTCAAGGGGCGCATGGGCAACCCCACCGCCGAGGTCTACCTGTGCTCGCCCGCCGTGGCAGCCGCCTCCGCGGTCACCGGCGTCATCACCGATCCCCGCGTGGGAAGGAGCTGATCATGGCCAAGGTGGTCTACGTCCTCGGCGAGGACATCTCGACGGACGTGATCTATCCCGGGCGCTACATGGCGACGGTGCTCCCCACGGAGACGCCCGCGTTCGCCTTCGCCGATGACCCGGACTTCTCGGGCAAGCTGAAGAGCGGCGCGCTGCCGGCCGGCTCCGTCCTGGTCGCGGGAGCCAACTTCGGGTGCGGATCCTCCCGCGAGCAGGCCGTGTCCTGCCTTGTGGGCCACGACCTCACCATCGTGGCGCCGGGCTTCGCGCGCATCTTCCTGCAGAACGCCATCAACCTGGGGCTGCGCGTGGTGACGTGCCCCGCCATCGAGGCCTCCGAGGGGGACGAGCTCGAGATCGGCGTCGACGCGGTGGTGAACAAGACCAGCGGGAAGTCGTTTCCCGTGATCCCGCTCCCCGAATCGCGTCAGGCGATCATCGACGCGGGGGGGCTGATCCCGTTTACGCGGGCGCGGCTGGTGGGGGCGGGGCACTGACTCACTCGCCTCCCCGCCGCCCCCCCG
>Ga0307423_1000335_pt1 | contig 32056 bp, 26 predicted proteins | sample SalMarWE160310MG_FD_202154 | JGI IMG/M metagenome (GOLD analysis project Ga0307423, IMG submission 202154) | Salt marsh sediment microbial communities from the Plum Island Ecosystem LTER, Massachusetts, United States - WE1603-10 | ecosystem: Environmental > Aquatic > Marine > Intertidal zone >... | reverse complement strand
ACCCCACCTTCATCGAAAGCGCCGTCGCCCTCGGTGTCGATGGATACATCCTCAAGAACGACCGGGCCGGCGAGGTCATCGCCGCGGTGCGGGCGGTCATGAAGGGTGGCAGCTACTTCAGCCCGCCCGTCGCCAGAGAAATCGTCGAGCAGGTGCGATCGCCCAGACGCAACAGCACCGAGCCCTTCACCAAGCTGTCGGCCCGGGAGCGTGAGGTGCTGCGGCTGATCGCCAACGGCCTGTCCGCGAAGGAAATCGCCGGCAACCTCGGAATCAGCGCCAAGACCGTCGAGGCCCACCGGACCAGCCTGATGCGCAAGCTCGGCGCCCGCAAGGCGACGGAGCTGGTCCGCTACGCGCTCCGTCACGGCCTGGTCGAGCCCTGACCCGATTCTCTCAGCGGGTCGCTGCCGCGGCCACGGCGAGCGCCTCGACGTGGGGCGTCTGCGGGAAGAGATCGAAGCCCGTGACCTGGATGAGGCGAAAGCCGCAGCTCTCGAGGCACGCCAGATCCCTGGCCAGGGTTGCCGGGTCACAGGAGAGATAGACCACCTTGGCGGCGGCGAGTGCCGTGGCCACCCCCGGGGGCAAGCCGGTTCGAGGTGGATCGAGCACAACCACGTCGGGTCGGAGATCCCGCAGCGGCGCGTCTCCCAGGGCGTCCTCGACGGGCGCACAGCGGACCTCCACGGAGTCGATTCGGGCAACGCGCAGGTTGTCGCGGAGGTCGCGGACCGCACGAGGGTTGGACTCGATGGCGACGACGCGCCGAAAGCGGCGGGCCAGGCCCAGAGTCAGGGAACCGGCACCGGCGAAGAGCTCGAGAGCCAGCTCTCCCTCCCCCGCCGCCTCGTGCACAGCGTCGGCGAGACCCGTTCGAAGAGCGAGGTTGGCCTGGGAGAACACCCCGGCCGAGATCGCCAGCTCATCGCCAGCAATTCGGATGCGGGTCCTCTTCTCCCCGAGCGTTTCTCCGTCAGGACCCAGCAGGGAGACCTCGCCGTCGTCGCCCGCTGCCAGCTCCCACTCGCCGCGGGCCAGTTGCGGATTTCGGTCGAGCTTCGAGAGGATCGCGTCGAGGGCGGGCACCAGGATCGGACAGCGCGGCGCGGCACAGAGGGCGCGGGAGCGCCGGCGCCGGAACCCGACCCCGGCTTCTTCCACCACCACCCGGGCGCGGCTTCGGTATCCGTACGCCGCCGGCGATCCGCGCATCTCGATCCGCTCCGGAACCGAGGCGAGCTTCCCGATTCGCAGCAGCGCATCCCTCAGGATCCTCTCCTTCGCCTCCAGCTGAGCGGCGTAGCGAAGGTGCTGCCAGGAGCAGCCGCCACAGCATCCGAAGACCGGGCAGACCGGCTCCACACGCGCAGGTCCGGGAGCGATCACCTCGATCACCGAGGCGCGGAGATAGCGTCGGCGCACCTCGGTGGTACGCACGCGAAGCCGATCTCCCGGTGCCGCGAATGGGATGAAGGCGACGCGTCCATCCGGAGCGCGCCCCACGCCGTCCCCGCCGGTCGCGAGACGCTCTACCGTGAGCTCAAGGCCGCTGGGCCGAGGCATGGTTGCGGTGGAGGTGGACGGGGATCGACTTCTTGGGATCCCAGAGCGACGAGGCCAGGCAGTCGGCCAGACCGTACTTCACAGCCATCGCCCGATTCACGGCACGCAGCAGTTCGGGGTCGTCCACGGGCTCGGCCAGAAAGGAGTCGCTCGCGTCTCCGCGGCGGAGCTCTACCTCGGGTTGACGGCGGATTCGCGCCAGCCACTTCGCCCCTGCGTAGTGAGCGCGAAGGTAGAGCTCTCCTCCTACCTCGATCACCCAGAGCTGGGTCTCATAGCGATCACCATCGGAACCCCGTGTCTGGAGGGTCACCACCTCGCCCTCATCGATGAGCACGACGCCCGCGATGACGCTGCCGATCAGCAGGCCAATGATGAGCATGGCATTTCGCACCGCCCGGGACCCCCCCCAATCCGTCAAGCTATGCTTAACACGACGCGTTCACGCCGCCAGCCCGCATTCCTCAAGAGGCCGCAAATCCCATCTCCTCGAGATCCTTGCGTAGCTGGCTCCCTGGCTCGAGAAGCCGGCGCAGAGTTCGAACCGCCGGTCGCTCCCAACGATCCTTTGGAATGGCGAAGTCGTAGTGCTCGGCCTGCAGCGGGCGGAAGTACAGGCCGCTCTGCCGCGCCACGGTCTCGATGGTGACGCCCCAGTCCGCCCGCTTCTGGGAGACCGCCGCCGCCACGGCGTAGTGGGAACGGGGCTCGTAGGGGTAGCCGGGCGGGCGGCGATCGCCGAGCAGCCGGTCGATCAGGATCCGCGTTCCGGCGCCGCGATTGCGGTTCACCATCCGGAGCGTCTCGTCCGCGATCAGCTCCCGGGTCTCCCGCCGTTCGTCCGGGCGGGTCACCACCCCCTGCATCCGGGTATATCCGGGCAGGAGACGAAGCCGATCGTCGAGGAAGGGTTCGTTGTAGCGCCCCGTCTCCGCGTCCAGCAGATGGATCGGCGCAACGTCGCATTCGCCCCGACCCACCGCCGCCAACCCGCCCTGACTGCCGACCGCCATCACCTTCACGGTGAATCCCGCGCGCGACAGGGCGCCGGCGATCAGATCCAGTCCGGCACAGTGACTTCCGATCACGACGAGGTCGGAGATCCGGAGCTCCCCACCGATCAGGGTCACCTCGACCTCGGTCTCCGCCTCGACGATCTCGGTGTTGCGCGCGATCCGCACGAACCCGTCCGCCCGGCTGAAAGCCGTCACCGATCCGCTGCCCTTGCCCATCGGATAGGCGGAGATTGCGCCCTCGGCGCTGGCAATGAGGCCGACCAGGAGATACTCGGTCCGCCCCCGCTCGGAGACCACGCGGAGAGCCAGCCTCGCGCACATCACCTCGCGGCGGTCGCGAGGAAGACCGGCGAGCTCGCGCAGCACGGGTGCCACGAACTCGTGGAAGGTGAAGACGGCAGAGGTGGGAAAACCCGGCAAGATCACCACCGGCTTGGTCCCGTGGGCCGCCAGACAGATCGGCTTTCCGGGCTTGAGAGCGACACCGTGAACCATGATCCCGGGCTCGAGCTCACCGACCACGCGCGCGTTCAGATCACCCTCCCCCTTGGAGGTGCCACCGGAGAGCAGAACCAGGTCCGCGAAGCCGAGGGCTTCGGCCAGCGCGCTGCGCAGAGCTGCCTCGTCGTCGCGAAACGCGCCCAGAAAGCGGGGATCGCCGCCGATTTCGCGCACGGCGTCGGCAAGGATTCGCCCGTTGCTGTCGTAGACGAGCCCCGGGGACATCGGTTCTCCCGGCTGCACGATCTCGTCGCCGGTCGAGAGGATCGCCACCTTCGGCCGTCGCACCACCGGGATCCGCTCGCGGCCGATCGCGGCCAGCACCCCCGTCTCCCGGGAAGCGAGCCGAGTGCCGGCGAAGAGCACCGTCTCTCCGAGTCCCATGTCGGTGCCGGCGAAGGAGACCGCGGCGCCGGGGACGCAGGCGCGGCGCACCACGACGCTTCGGCCGTCATCTTCGAGGTCGGTATACTCGACCGGAACCACCGCATCGGCACCACGGGGAAGCATGCCGCCCGTCGCGATCGCGCTGGCGGATCCGGCCTCCACCTCCTGCTGCGGTGCCACGCCGGTGGGAATCGTCTCAGCGTTGCAGCGCAGGCGAACCGGCTCCTCCTCCGAGGCACCGAAGGTATCCTGAGCGCGGACGGCGAAACCGTCCATGTTCGAGCGGTCGAAGCCGGGCACGTCGACTTCGGCACGGATGTCGGCGGCGAGCACGCGGCCCAGTGCCTCCTCCAGGGAGACGTCCTCGCTGCCCAGGGTCTGTACCGAGATCCCCTCGCGCCAGCGGCGCTCGGCGTCGTCGCGATCCATGACCTGGAGGAACTGCTGCTGCCTCACGGTGTCACCTCATCGTATAGCAGCACCTCGACCTCCTCTCCTTCGGGCATGCCCTCGCAGCCGCGGGCGACGATCACCGCTCCGGCGGCCCTGACCGTGGAAGAGAGGATCGATGCACCGGAGGTGGAGATGGGAACGACCATGCCCTTCTCGACGGCCACGCGCACGTAATCCACCCGCCCGATGGCGGAGCTGATCTTGCGAGCCAGGGGCAGACGCACGCGGCGGTGCGGCCATTCCAGAGGTCGGCCGCCCATCGCGCGGATCGCGGGGCCTGCAAAGAACTCGTATGCGCAGAGGCAGCTGACGGGATTGCCGGGCAGCAGGAAGACGAACCGGTCGCCCTCGCCGCCGGGAAGTCGACCGATCCCGGTGGGACTCGAGGGGCGCATGGCGATGCCGTGGAAATCGAGTCGGCCGAGCTCGGCCACCAGCCGCGGCGCGTGATCCTCCTGGCCGACGGAGCTTCCCCCGGAAACCAGCAGCACGTCTGCGTCAGAGTCCTCGAGACTCGAGCGAATCAGCTCGGCGCGATCGGGCACGATGGAGTGAGGCATCACCTCGCCCGCGTCCCGCTCCACGAGCGCGCGCAGCACCACCGAGTTGCTGTCCACGATGCGGGCGCCCTCGGGGCGGCTCCCCGGTGGCAGCAGCTCGTCACCGGTGATGAGCAGCTGGACCCGGGGGCGCCGCACGCAGGCGACGGAGGAGACACCGATCGAAGCGAGCAGACCTCCGTCCTGGGGACGCAGTCGCCGACCCGCCTCGAGGACGAGATCCCCGGCGCGGATGTCCTCGCCGGTGGCTCCTACATTCTTTCGGGGCGCCACCGCGTCGCGAAGCTCGACGACACCCTGGGCCTCCTCGCAGACCTCGGCCATCACCACCGCGTCCGCACCATCGGGCATCGGCGCCCCGGTCATGATCCGCACCGCCTGCCCCGCCTCCACCCGCCCGAGAAAGGGCCGGCCCGGCAGGGACTCGCCGATCAGTTCGAGGCGCAGGGGGTCGTAGGCCGAGGCGCCGAAGCTGTCCTCGCCCCGGATCGCGTAGCCGTCCATCGCAGAGCGGGCGAAGCCGGGGACGTCGAACTCCGAGGTCACCTCCTCGGCGAGAACCCGGCCGACGCAGGCGAGCAGATCGACGGGCTCGGGGCCGAGGCGAGCGATCGTCTTGGCGAGAAAGGCCTGGACCTCCTCGACATCCGCCCGTTCGGCGAATCCCCGCATCCTCACGTCACGCATCGTCGCCCGCGCCTAGGCTACTGCGGGCAGGCGGGAAGCGCTCCCCTCCGCGGCCATCCACGGGCGACGCGATCGGTTACCCGGACGCCTTCGAGCCGAACAGATCCTCCCGAGCGGGCATGCGCTGCTTGGCCGCCTGGATGATCTCCCTGGGCACGTCGAAGACGGTCGGCGGGTTGCCGATGGCGTCTTGCTGCATGCAGTCGGCGAGCTTGTCATCGGCATCGGTGAAGCCCGCTCCGTCGTTGAACTCCCACTCGTCGGACAGGCACTGCCAGCCGAGGTCGTGAATCGTCTCGCGGCTCACCGGGTTGCCGTAGAGCGCCGCGTAGAAGCTCCGGATGTCGTCGAGCGAGGGCTGCAGAAACTGGCAGAAGCCCGACGAGTCGCACACCGCGTTGACGATCTGCACCTTCTGGGACTCCCAGGCCATCTGCTCGGTGGGGAGGCCCGGCTTCACCACCAGCCCGGCGGTGTGGTCCGCCCCCATGGCGCTGGTGCAATAGGTCACGCCCGTCGCCTTGAGCGGCCGCGGATCCCAGGCCGGAATCGCCTGGCCGCGGCTCTCCGGCACCCGGCGGTGGCCGGTGTACTTGCCCGTTGCGACCGCGCCGTTCCCGATCGCTCTGCCCAGCTCGGTGCCCTGCGCGATCTCCTCGACCAGCCGCTTGGCGCCCTCGGCATCGCCCCAGCTCATCTTGCCGGCGTCCATGTAGATGGCGATGGCGGCACCGGTCTCGATGGTATCGAGACCGAGCTCGTCACAGAGGCGGTCGAGGTCGGCGACGTCCTCCCAGCTGGCGATGGCGCAGTTCGAGCCAAGCAGCGTGAGCGTCTCGAACTCGAGGGCGGATGTCTTGTAGCGGCCCTGGGCGTCGTGGACGACGTTGCTGCACTTCACGATGCAGCCGGTCATGCAGTTGTGCATCTTGCCCCCGCGCTCCGCGAAGCTCTCGTTGATGCGGGCGCCGTCCAGCGTCTCGACGTCCGGCGACTGGCCGCTGGTGCGATTCTTGTACGGGAACGTGTGCAGTGCGTTCGCCGCGGGAACGACCGCGCTGGTCCCCCTCTTGAACATCTGGGGACCGTCCAGATAGCTCTTGGTGTAGCTCTTGCAGAGGTCCGCGAAGGCCTTGCGATCGGCGGGCTGGCGCAGCGGGGCGCGAGCGGGATCGATCATCACGTACTTGAGCCCCTTCTTCCCCATCACGGCGCCGAGACCGCCACGCGCCGCGTGACGGGCCGGGTAGCGGTTGTCCTGGTCGGTGCAGGCCACGGATGCACCGCGGAGGCCGAGCTCTCCAGCGGGCCCACAGGAGATGAAGGATGCGGTCTCCGGGTACCGGGCGTGGAGGGCCTCGCAGAGCGCGTAGTTCCACATGCCCTTGTACTCATCGGCGGGAACCACCTCGATCGCGTCGGCACTGATTTCGAGGGCGTATCGCCGCTCGGGATCCCGGGCGGCTCCGGTGACGACGATCGCCCTGAAGCCGAGCTTCATCAGATGCTGCCCCGGCTGACCGCCGGCATTCGCCTCCTTGATGCCACCGGTGAGCGGGCTCTTGGCGCCGATGGAGATGCGGCCCGAGGTAGGCGCGGCGGTCCCGGAGAGCACACCCGGCGCCATCACCAGAACGTTTTCGGGCCCGAGCGGATCGCAGGTGGGATCGCACTCCGCCAGGAGGATCCTCGCCGAGAGCGCTCGCCCGCCGAGCAGCCTCCACCCATCGGGAAACTCGACCACCTCCGCGGATTGGCTGGTCATGTCGACACGGATCAACTTGTCGCCGCTCGGTCCTGAGCTCATTCGTCATTCCTCCATCGGCATTCGCGTCCGGCTGAGGGGTGCCGCGGGTCAGCCGCCACCGATGGCGGCCAGGATCTCGATCTCGTCGTCGATACGGAGCTTCACGTCCAGGTCACCCTCTCCGACCTGCTCTCCGCCCACGAAGAGCTTCACGAAGCGCTGAGCCGTGCCATCCTTCCTCACCACCTGGGCGAGAAACCCTTTGTGCTCGGCCTCTACAGCCTCGAGGCACTCTCGGATCGTTTCACCGTCGACCTCGACCTCTCCCTGTCCCCGCGTCGGGCCCTGAAAGGACGGAGGGATGATCACTCTCGGCATCTGAAGCTCCGATCTCGGTGGTGATTCGCGGTGCATCGAGTGTAGCGGGGATCTCCGGCGGGAGGCGGGGCGGGACGCAGACCAGCCTCGGAGCGGGCGATCGAGACGAGCCCCGCAGCCGTCACGGGATCATTCTCACCCCGCCCGCGGGGTAACGGGTGGCGAAACGAGAGATGGTTCGAGGCTGCGGGACCCTCCCGGGCCTCCGACGGGGCAGGCCCGAGTTTTCGGTTCCGCGAAGCAGCGCCACGGCTTCCTGGGATGCAACGTGGTGAACGCCAGTCCCCCGGTGCATACCGAATGTCGCAGGGTCAGACGTCCGAGGTGGGCGATGCAGCCCACCGCGACGCTCTCGGGAAGCGCTTCGTACCGACCCGACGCACCGGTGACGGCCGCTTTCGGCCTCCCTCTGCGCGACCTTCCGGGTGGCTCGACTCCGTCGATGTCCGAACCCCGTACCACTCGCACTGTGGAAGCCCGTTCTGCGGCCCGCCGCGATCGGCGCGAGGGACGCTTCCCTCTTCTCCGCGTATTCTTTGGAAGCTCCCGGGTCCGGGAGGACTTCCCGCACTGTCATCCGCGGCGCCGCTTCACTCGCCTTGAGCCCTCGCGCCGCGCGCGGATTTGCTCACTCCTGTCGGCACTCAACTCCGCACCCCAACCGCCTGACGCGACTTTCGGCCGACAGAGCGAGGCCTCGATCTCCTTGCGTCAAGCGTCGGGGTACACCTTCAACTTACGCTCGATGCTGTCACGAATCAATCCGTTTCGAACCTTCACCGTCGTTTCTTGCTTACCAAGCGGTGGGTTGGCTCTTCCCTGGGGGTCGGTCTCGGTAGTAACTCCGGTGCGCACGCACCTGCCAGAACTCCCGGTCGGGAATGGCAAAGGGATCCTCCCTGGTCAGCTTCGGAAGCCACGCAGTCAGGAACCCCTCGTGCCCCTCCCGTCCGTGGTGAATGCATCCGGTGTCGAGGCCGCGCAGTCCCGCAGCCACGTGCAGGCCCTGTAGAGCCCAGTGTCCGTAGACGACGCTGTATGAATGAGCGCTGCGGCTCCAGGCGGCGTGCCAGGGGACGGCGGGGGGAACGGGTTCCCCGCTCGACCAGCTGCCATCGGGGCCGAAGCTGCGACAGCTCGTGATCAAGAGGAGCGCGTCGAGCGCGTCGTCGCCTTCGCGATCGCCGGCGAGAAAGCGCTCCGCAACGGACCGATCGGCATCTCCCAGCCGGGCCTCCGCCTCGCGGGCGCGCGCCACCAGTGTGTCGAGATCCCAGTCGGGGTGAATCGCCGCGTGGACCATGGCAAAGGGTCGACCCGATAGCTCGCCGGTCTCGACCAGGGGCCGGCGCCGAATCCACTCGATCCAGTCGTCGATGTCGGGACGTGTCAGCAGATCGGCCATGGTGTCGGGGTAGCGGAGGGGTCGCTGGCCAAAGAAGGACTCGAGCAGCCAGATCTCGTGGTTTCCAAGCACGTAGCGGGCTCGGCCCTGCTCCACCAGCGGGCGGACGGTCTCCAGAACCTGAAGGCTCGCCGGTCCCCGGTTGATCAGATCCCCGACCAGCCAGAGCTCGAAGTCTTCACCGTGAACGCCTCGGACCCGCTCGAGAAGCTCCGCGAACTCCGCACCGCACCCCTGGACATCTCCGACGAACACCGGCTGCACGAGCGCCAGCTATAGGCGCCGGGCGAGCCGGAGGCAACGCAGCCCGGCATGCCGATCCGTTGAAGCATCGGACGAATCCCCGCGGGGACGAGCTCGAACATTTGGGACCCACGGGCGATCCCTCAGTCCGGTAGACTTCTCAATCCGCGGCCCGGGAACCTCCTCACTGCGGGAGGGGAACCGGTCGGAGAATGGGGATCGGGTGGCACGTCGATTCATCATCTGCGACGGCGCCGAGCTCGCTCGGCTCTGGGCGCGCATCGGCGCCGGCGAGAGCGAAGAGCTCTTGTGGGTACCACGGGAGGACGAGTCCCGGGTGCGGCCGCCCCGTTTCCGTTCTCTCCAGGGCGGCCTGGGCGTGGGCGCCATCGGAAAGCTCGACCCCAAGGAGGGCGACGAGTTCGCCCTCGCCTCGGAAGAGGGTCCCTTCGTCCGCGCCGCGGTGGCGGCTGTCTCCGACGCGGCACCGAGCGCTCCGATCCTGGTGATGTCGGACAAGCTCCAGGACGGCGATCTTCCCGAGCATCCGTGTCTACGCCGCACGGGACTTCGCTCCCTGATCCGAGACGACGTGGATCAGGAGTTCACCCATCTGGGCAACCTCCACCGGGTCGTGGAGATCCGTAAGCTGCTCGGCCGACGGGAGAAGCTCGGCATTCTGCTGCAACCGGACCCGGACCCCGACGGGATCGCCTGCGGGTATGCCCTGCGGGCGCTGCTCGGGCGCAAGTCGCCGACGGCACCTCTGGTCTCCTTCGGTGAGATCAAGCGGCCCGAGAATCAGGCCATGGTCCAGGCCCTCGGGATCGAGGTGCGCACCATCACTTCCGACGATCTCGACGAGTTCGATGGCCTCGCGCTGGTGGACGTGCAGCCGACGGTCTTCGGCGAGAACCCGCCCGCAAGGCTCCTCTCGGTGGACCTGGTGATCGACCACCATCCAGAGCGCTCCGGTTACGATGCGGTGATCAAGGACATCCGCGTGGGTTACGGGGCGACGGCCACGATCATCACCGAATACCTGCAGGCAGCCGATATCGATATTCGACCCAAGCTCGGAACGGCACTGCTGTACGGCATCAAGAGCGATACCCAGTTGCTGGGCCGGGACACCAGCAGCGCCGATATCCAGGCCTTCGCGATCCTGCATTCCTGGCACAGTCCCGCTCTGCTGAGGCGGATCGAGCGGCCGGCACTGCCTCACGACGGTCTTCGCGCTCTCGGTCGCGCCCTCTCGCAGACGGCGGTCGAAGAGGGGATCCACCTGCTCGTGCTCGGGCGCGTACGCGAGGACGTGATCCCTCAGGTGGCGGATCTGGGGCTCCAGGCGGAGGGGGCGGAGTGGGCCATTGCCGCCGGCATCGTGAACTCCGACCTGGTCTTCTCCGTCCGGAATGTCGGATACGTGCGGGCCGCGGGTGAGGTCGTTCGCGCCGTGGTCGAGGGGCTGGGCGTCGGAGGCGGACACCGTTCGATGGCCAAGGGCATCATTCCGCTGAAAGCCTTCCGGAAGGTCTACAAGCGGGCCGATCGCGGTACGATTCGGGCTGCTCTGCTGGAGGCCTTCGCACGAGCGATCCGCCGGGACGACGGCTAGGCGGGGACGGTGTTGCCCTTGCTAACGGCCCTTGGTCAGCTCGTTCACCGACATCATCCGCTTGACGACCCCGTCCGGCGGCGGTGTGGCGACGTTCTCCCATGACTCGCGGCGCCAGCTGCCCGCCTCCGACAGGTTTGCAAAAGCCGCCCCCACGGAGTCGAGCACGCGGATCTCCCGCTGCGGATCATTGGGCCAGGGGGGGTAATTCTCCCGGTCCTCGCTCCAGCGACTCACGTAGTAGCCCACGTTGGTCATCTCACCCTTGCTGTCGTAGGTGGCCATGTACAGGGGCTGCAGCGTCTGGAGATCGACATACAAGACCATCTTGGAGTCACGGTCTCCCCCCACTGGATCCTTCAGGGTGGCCTCGAGGACGAGGGCCCGTCGAAGATCCCAGCGGTCGCTGGCGAAGGAGAGCCCCCACGGGCCGAAGTCGCGATCCGGGTTCTGGGGATAGCAGGGAACCGCCGCGTTGATCGGCGCCAGCACGTCGTGCATGCCGAGCAGCTTGACATGGTAGAGAAGAGGACGGAGCTCGAGTCCCTCGTATCCGCTCCGCTTCGCGGTGATGGTGCCGCCGACGCCGCCGACCCCGCCGGCCGCTGCCATCCCACCGGCCATGTCGCCCCCGGAGCCGACGGCCAGCTGCTGGTTCTGCTGCACACCCACCGCGAAGGAGGGCATGTAGAGCCCTTCGACCTGGTTCGCACTCAAGCGCCGCACCCGTCGCCACTGGGGCAGGTAGGCGTGCAGATCGTCGGAGCGCCCGGGCTTCGTCTGTTGTTCCAGGTCCCGGAATTGACGCCACGCGTATTCCCGGGCATCGAAGGGCTTGAAGAAGAGACCACCCGCGACCCATTGCTTGTTCCGCGCACCCTTCATCGTGTAGTCGGCGTCGGGCAGATCGCTCCGGTACGCGAGCAGGATCTTGAACATCTCCCCCTCGAAGGGTTCGGCGCGACCGACGCGTCCAAGGAGATCGGTCATCCGAAACTTTCCGTGAAAGCCGGCGGCCTGGTAGCGGTACTCGATATTCCACAGCCACTCGAGACCGACCTCGGGGTCGTCGCGACCGATCAGCTGGGGTGAGAAGGGGAGCCCAGCGACGTAGTCCTCGAGACCGCCATTGTCCAGCAGCTTCGCCCTGCCCTCGAAGGATTCCGTCGCCTCGCCGAAGAAGCCCGGCGCCCCGTAGTCCCGGAAGCAAGGCCCGATCTCGAGACGCATCCCCTCGAAGAAGAAGCGCTCCCGGCTCTCCCAGATGAATTCGGGGATGTAGTCTTCGAGCAGATCGATCCGATCCAGGCCGAACACGTCACCGGGCTGGAAGGGAAGCGGCGCCGCGTCCTCCGTGGAGCCGGGACGCGCCAGCAGACCCCCCTTCGGTGCGCACGAGGAGTGCTCGGGAATCGGCCAAGCCTGCGGCGACTGACCCTCACCCCCGGCCGACTCCTCCGCGAGGAGCGAACCGGTGGGAACGAGAAGCAGACAGACGAGCACGGAAAAGAGGAGTTTCGGATCGCGTAGACAGCGCATCGTCCGATTATACGCCGGAAGAGGTTCCCCAGCCTGCGTTTCTCAATGAGGTGCGGGGTATACTCCGGCGCCATGGCCCTTCCCCGCCGGCTCCTCGCTCGTCTCGAGGAGGCGACCGCCACCCCTCCCCCGGACCACGGGAATCCGGAGTCGGTCTCCGGGGTCGCTCTGGTCTTCCGCACCGAGGGGGGACAGCGCGCCATCGGACGCATCGACGACTTCGCCTGCCTCGACGAGACGCTCAGCGTGGAATCCGCACTCGGCATCGGTAAGGTGCTGCGGCTGCTCCGGGCTGCCCGTATTGCTCCACCTCCGCAGTGGGATTCCCTCAGGGGCGATCCGGCCCGGGCGGCCACGCTGCTCGAGCGGGCGCTCGGGACCTGCGTGCGTCTCGAGGTGCGTCCCCGCTCCCGTGTGCGATTCATCGTCTGGACCGAGTCCAAGGTGGAATCGGTGAGCGACGTGGCGGAGGTGCTCGAAGACGAGAGCGCATACCTGATCCTCCGTTTGGGAGGTCGGTTCCCGGTGAGGCTGCCGCGCGAGAAAGTGGTGCGACAGCGCACGGAGTCGGCGACCTGGTACGAGGTGATGTCCATCGAACGCGTGTGACCCTGCTATCTTCGGACGCCCATGAAGAGCCGTTGGACGAAGGCCGGCGCACAGCAGGCAATCGAGCGTTTCGGGGAGCACCACGGCGAGGATCTCGCTCTGCGGGTCTACACCTCGCGGCTGATCGGGTCCGATCCGAATCTGGTGCTGCACGGCGGCGGCAACACCTCGATGAAGGCGACTCGGACCACGCTGCTCGGGGACCTCGTCGATGTCCTCTTCGTCAAGGGCTCGGGCACCCCCCTCGACTCCGTCGAGCCACGGGACCTGCCGGGCCTGGAGCTCACCCCTCTCCGCCGTCTACGCGGGCTGGAGAGCCTCTCCGACGACGAGATGGAAGACCAGCTTCGCACCCACCTCCTGGAGGCGAAATCGCCGAATCCCTCGGTGGAGACGCTTCTCCACGCCTTCCTGCACCACCGCTTCGTGGACCACTCCCACGCCGACGCCATCCTTACGCTGACGAACCAGCCCGAAGGCGAGGCACTGGTGCGAGAGGCACTGGGCGCGCGGGTCGTGGTGGTCCCCTACATCATGCCCGGTCTGCCGTTGGCGAAGGCGGTGGTCGAGGCCGTGGAGAGGCAGCCAGCTGCCCAGGGAGCGGTATTGCTCAAGCACGGCCTCTGCAGCTTCGCCGAAGAGGCCCGTATCAGCTACGAGCTTCAGATCGAGTTCGTCGACCTCTGCGAGCAATACCTGGCGCGCAAGGTGAGCGGTCGTCCACTCCTGACGGTGCGCCCCGGGTCGGCGACGAGTGGCTCACCGGAATCACGGGTCGCGGCAACGGCCCCGATCCTGCGCGGCCTGCTCGCCGAAGAGACCGATGACGAGGACCATCCCCGCCGCCGCTGGGTGATGGAGTGGCGCGGGAATCCGGCGGTGCTCGACTTCTGCTCGAGCGAAGAGGCGCGAGAGCTGGTCCGGCAGGGGCCGCTGACGCCGGATCACGTGATCTGGACGAAGGCCCTGCCGCTCTACGTCGACGACCCGCACTGGGAGGAGCCCGATCGTCTGGCCGAACGACTCGCTCACGCCGTCGAGGAATACCGGCGGGCGTATAACCGTTACTTCGAGGGGTGCGCGAAGGCAAGGGGAGTGACCCTTGCCAAGCTCGACTCCACGCCGCGGGTGGTGCTGCTCCCCGGGGCCGGCGCCCTGTGCTTCGGAAGATCGAAGAGGGAGGCGCGCGTCGCCGCGGACATCGCCGAGCATACCCTGGCTGCCAAGGTCCTCGCCCACGCCGTGGGCCGTTACGCGTCGGCCTCGCCCTCGGATCTCTTCGACATGGAGGTCTGGAGGCTGGAGAGAGCCAAGCTCGGGAGCTCCAACCAGCGCCCCCTGGATCGCCAGGTGGTCCTGGTGACCGGAGGAGCCGGCGCCATTGGCCTCGGCGTGGCTGACGTGTGCGCCGCGGCGGGAGCCCACCTGGTGCTTGCAGACCTGGACGGACAACGGGCGCGGGAGGCAGCTGCACGGATCGAAGCCAGACACGGCGCCGGGTCGGCCACCGGCCTCGAGATCGACGTGACGAACGAGGCCTCGGTGCGCGGCGGCTTCGACGCCGCCTGCCTCGACTACGGGGGCGTCGACGTGGTCGTGCCCAACGCGGGAATCGCGCTGGTCTCACCCATTGAAGAGCTCTCCAGCGACGAAGCGCGGCGTGTCGCGGAAGTGAACTACCTGGGAGTCCTGAACACCATCAGGGAGGCCGCACGCGTCTTCCGGCTTCAGGGAACCGGTGGACACATCGTGGTGAACTCCTCGAAGAACGTATTCGCCCCGGGCAAGGACTTCGGCGCCTACAGCGCGAGCAAGGCCGCCGCCCATCAGATCGGCAAGATCGCCGCCATCGAGCTGGCGCCGCTCGGGGTGCGGGTCAACCTGATCAACGCCGACGCGATCTTCGACGAGGGCGAGGTGCGCTCGGGCCTGTGGGAGGCGGTGGGACCCGACCGAGCGCGGCGCCGCGGACTCGACGCCGACGAGCTGCCGGAGTTCTACCGGCAGAGGAATCTGCTGCGGGTGCGGGTGCGAGCGCGTCACGTTGGAAACGCCGTCGTCTTCTTCGCCAGCAATGCCACGCCGACCACCGGAGCCACCCTTCCAGTGGACGGCGGACTTCCCGAGGCGTTCCCTCGATAGTCCGAGGCAGACTGGGCGAACCCCGGCCAGGATGGTAGGATCCGCCGTTCATTCACGCCGTCCATTCAGCTAGGAGCCTGGATTCCCTCATGGCTGCGCGTACGGTGGTTCCCGAGATCGCATCATGCGGGTCCCTGGTGGGCAAGGAGCTCGGGCCCTCCGACTGGATCGAGATCAGCCAGGAACGCATCGATGCCTTCGCCACCGCCACCGAGGACGATCAGTGGATCCATACCGATCCGGAGCGGGCGCAGCGAGAGTCACCGTTCGGCGGAACGATCGCCCACGGCCACCTCATCCTATCCCTGGCGCCCCACCTGCTGCGCAACATCCTCGAGGTGAAGGGCGCTCGGCTGCTGGTCAATCCGGGAATCGAGAGGGTACGGCTACGCGTTCCCGTCCACGCCGGGCAGCGGGTGCGAATGAAGGCAACCGTGACGAAGGTGCGGGAGATCAAGGGTGGAGCGGTCCGCGGCTCGCTGCACCTGGTATTCGAGATCGAGGGCGAGAAGCGCCCCGCCGCCTTCGGCGATGTCCTGGTGGTCCTCTATCCCTGACGTTCCGGACGCACGGCATCGAGGGGCGCGGACTCGAGGTGAACCTCACCGCCGCTCCCGGTGAGGTAGTGGATACGACGGTATCCGGCCTGCTGAATCGCCTGCAGGCAGGCGTCGAGCCCGACACCTACCTCTGCCGGGCCGTGGCTGTCGTCGCCCAGAGTCACGGGGATTTCCATCTCGCAGGCGCGCGCCAGCAGAGGGGGCAGGGGGTAGACGCGACCCAGCTTCCGGCGGACCGGCGCCGCATTCACATCCAGGACGGCCCCAACGGCCCGGATCACCTCGAGGGCACGCTCGATGTGCTTCCAGCTCTCGGGACCGAAGCTCGCCCCGGCGCCTTCGAACTTCCGAATCAGATCGAAGTGCCCGACGATCTCCGGACGCAGTTGCTCGACCATCTCGGCCACCTGCTCGAAATAGAGACGCTCGAGAGCTTCTTTGCCGCCCACTTTGCCGGCCACCTTGGCGGTGAGCTTGGGGTGCATGTCGATGCTGGCGCCGTCCAGGTGGTGGACGCTCCCCACCACGTAGTCGAATTCCGGATGCCGGCGCCGGAGTTCGCGCATCTGCTCCAGCCAGCCCTGCGGCGGGAGGACCTCGCTCTCGAATCCGATCAGAAGCTCGAGGCGCCCGGCATGCCGCGCGCGAAGCGCCTGCGCCTTTTCCACGTAGTCCTCGAACATCTGCGCGAGGTCACCGACACCGAGGTCGGACTCGTCGGGGAAGAGGTCCTCGGCGCGATAGCGGGGAGCGTGCTCGGATAGCCCGTAGATCGAGAAGCCCGCCCGGACGGCGCTCTCGACGACCTCCTCGAGGGTGCCCGTCGCGTGGCGGGCGAACTCGCCGCTATGACCTCCGTGGTAGCTGAACCAGGACACTTCGGGGCCGGGCTCCTAGCCTTCGTCGAGGAATGCGCGCACGACGCGCAGGAACTCGTCGAGGCGGTCATGATGAACCCAGTGACCAGCGCCCTCGATGCTGACGGACCGGGCCTTCTGGAAGAACTCCATGCGACCGTCCCCCTCGGGATCGCTCGCCCAGCTCTCGCCACCCCGGATCAGCAGGGTGGGGCACTCGATGCGCGCCCAGATCGACTTCATCTCCTCGAGGTCGAAGCGGTAGGGACCGAAAGCGCGGACGTAGTTGTCGAACTTCCAGCTGAAGGTCCGATCCTCGTTGCGGGCCACACCGTGAATGGTCAGGTGGCGGGCCTGATCTGCGGAGAGAAAAGGGTTCTCATCCTGCATGCGCTTTGCGGCCGCATCGATCGACGGATAGCGTCGCGGAGTGCGACTGGCGAGCTTCTGCATCGCCTCGATCCAGTTGTGCATGCGCTGCCAGGGGGGGACACCGACGTATCGCGCCAGCATTTCCGGCGGCGGACCCATCCCCTCGATGGCCACCAGCTTCCTCACGCGCTCCGGAAAGGTGCCGGTGAACTGAAGCGCGATGGAGCCTCCCATGGAGTGCGCGACGATGCTGAGAGGCGGGAGCTGGAGGGCCTCCACCAGCTGGGTCACATCGAGGACGAATTCCGACTGGCTGTACATGCCTCCGACTACCCAGGCACTGTCACCGTGACCCCGGAGATCCGGTGCGATCACGTGGTAGTCGCGGCGCAAGTCCCGGGCGACCCAGTCCCAGCTGCGGGCGTGGTCCCGACCGCCGTGGATCAGGAGCATCGGAGGCGCGTTCTCATTCCCCCAGTCCACGAAGTGGAGCCTGAGCCGCTGGGAGACGTAGAAGCTCGAGCTGGGGCCAATGATGTCGACGCTGTCATCCGGCATCACACCAGCGTAGCAGAGCCCGGCAGCGGGGATTGACGAGAGAGAGCTCGGCGCCGATCCTCGCCCCGTGCGCCTTGCCATCGTCCAGCTGAACCCGACGGTCGGAGACCTGAGCGGAAATCGGAAGCTGGTCGAAGACGCAGCGGTCCGAGCCGAGGCCGCCGGCGCCGAGATCGCCGTCTTCTCGGAGATGGTGCTCACCGGCTACCCACCGATGGATCTGCTCGAGCGCGACGGCTTCGTTCGGGACCAGCTCACCGAGCTCGACAAGCTGGCGCCGTTCTCGCGAGGAGTCGACCTGGCTCTGGGCGCCGTCTTTCCGGCGGAAGGGGGCAGCTCCAGACGCCTGATCAACGCAGCCGTCCTGCTGCGCAGCGGCGAACGGGTGGCGGTCCAGGCGAAGAGCCTGCTGCCGACCTACGACGTCTTCGACGAGAAGCGCTACTTCGTGCCGGCGGACCGGCGGGAGCCGGTCGCGACGCGAGACCGCAGCTCTCTCCTCGGTCTCACCATCTGCGAGGACACCTGGAGCGGGGAGATCCCCTACCCGGCGGATCCGGTCGGAGATCTCGTCACCGCGGGCGCCGATCTGGTGCTGAACCTCTCCGCCTCGCCCTGGCACGTCGGGAAACCCGCGGAGCGGCGCCGGATGCTCGCGGAGCTCGCCAGGCGCTACCGCGTTCCCATCGTCTTCAGCAACCAGGTCGGCGGCAACGACGAGCTGATCTTCGACGGCGCTTCCTTCGTCGTGGACGCGGAGGGAAGAATCCGCGCATCACTGCCGCTCTTCGAGCCGGCCTTCGAGATCGTCGACCTTCGGGATGGAGGGCCGGGGCGACTCCCCGAGGAGATCGCGGATCCCGAGCGAATCGCCCAGCTCGAAGCGGGCCTGGTGCTGGGCATCCGCGACTACTTCCGCAAGCAGGGCCTTCCTCCCGGCGCCGTGGTGGGGCTCTCCGGCGGAATCGACTCGGCGGTGACCGCACACCTGGCCGTCGAGGCGCTGGGAAGCAATCGCGTGGTGGGGATCGCCATGCCCGGCCCCTTTTCTTCGGAACACAGTGTGCGCGATGCCTTGGCACTGGGGAAGAACCTGGGAATCGAGATCCGCACCGTCGAGCTCGGCCCGATCTACGAATCCTTCCTGAACGTCTTCGCCGAGCTCTTCGGCAGGCGCAGCGATTACGGCGTGGCCCAGCAGAACATCCAGTCGCGGATTCGCGGTTCGATCCTGATGGCTGTATCGAACGCCGAGGGGCGGCTGGTGCTGGCCACTGGAAACAAGAGCGAACTCTCGGTGGGCTATTGCACCCTCTACGGGGACACGGTGGGGGGCCTCGCGGTGCTGGGCGACGTCTACAAGCGCGACGTCTACGCCCTGGCGCACCACGCCAACAAGAACGGGGAGCGCATTCCCGAGGGCAGCATCTCCAAGCCCCCCTCCGCGGAGCTGGCACCGGACCAGCTCGACAGCGATGACCTGCCTCCCTACGAGGTGCTCGACCATGTCCTTCGACAGGCGATCGAGGGCGGTCTCGGCGTCACCAGCCTGCGCCCACCCAAGGGAGCCACCCCGGAAGTCGCCGGGGCCATCATCAGACGACTCGACCGCAACGAGTACAAGCGCCGCCAGGCCCCGCTGGTGCTACGGGTCTCCACGAAGGCGTTCGGAAGCGGCCGGAGACTGCCCATCGTCCACCGCTACCAGGACCGGGAAGACTAGCTAGGAGACCTCGGGAGGGATCTGGCGGACGTGCTCGGCGCGAGCACCGCGAGGTCCTTCCTGGATCACGTACTCGACGGTGTCCCCTTCGGAGATCGAGTCGTAATCGGACCCGTTCATGCCGGAGCGGTGGAAGAAGACCTCCTTGCCGTCGTCCCCGCGAATGAATCCGAAGCCGCGATCACGCACCATCTTCTTGATCCGGCCCTTCGACTTCGGTCCGGTGGGAGCCGGCGTCGGCCCCGCGGCCCGGCGGGCGCGGCTACGCCCGCGCCCGCGCCCTCGCGCGCGACCCGCGTGGTAGCGCTCGCCCAGAACGAACTCGTCCTGAAACAGAGGGGTCGGAACCACCAGGTCCTGCAGGTCCTGGGACTCGGCCGAGAGCAACACTTCGTCCTCTCCGACTTCGACGACGCTGTAGCGAAGACCGGTATTCTTGTGGGTGCACTGAGCCCCCTGTTCGATCTCGTCGAGCGACAGCATCTCACTACCTCAGTCTCGTCGGTATCGGTCCGGAGGGGACGTGGAAACCGCAGGAGGGGCCGCGGGAACCGCGGTACCGCGAATCACTGAAATTAGGCGATCATCGCCTGGCAGTCAAATCATCGGCCTCTCGGCTACAATGCCCACAGGAAATCCCCGGGAGGCTTCTTGCCGCACCGCGCCGTCTTCTTCGACTTCGGTGGAACCCTTTTCAGCTACGCGGAGGTGCGTCCCTACTTCGACCGGATGCTTCAGGAGCTGGCAAGACGCCACGCCATCAGCGCGTCCATCGAGGAGATTCGGCGGACCTACCGCCGCACCGTCGCCAAGAAGATGGCGGAATTTCTCCCCCGCCCTTTCTACCTGCATCGGGATCTCTTCGAAGAGGCCCAGGCCGATCTGCTCACGGCGTTCGGTGCAGATCCCGACCAGAGCGGCGAGCCCGGGCTGTACCAGGGCCAGAGCGAGGTGGGCTACGCCGCGGTTCACCCCAGGGACGGAGTCGGCGAGACCCTGGCCGCGCTCCGCCAACAGGGCCTCCACCTGGGCATCGTGAGCAACATCGACGAAGACCAGTTCCACCCCCTCTGGGAGCGAATTGGCCTCGGTCCCTACTTCGACGCCGTCACCACCAGCGAAGAGGCCCGCTCCTGCAAGCCGCATCCGGGAATCTACCGCCACGCCCTCGGCAAGGCGGGAGACGTGGCGCCGGAGGAGGTGGTCTTCGTGGGGGACTCGTTGGATTACGATGTGGTCGGAGCCAATGCCCTGGGAATGACGACCGTACTGATCAACGATCCCCCGAGCCAGGTCGAGGGCGACGAAGACCCGGACTACGTCATCGAGACGATCCCCGAGGTCCTCCAGATCGTCAGCCTGTGAAGTCCCCCGCAGCGCTAGCGCTGCTTCTGGCACTGCTCGCAGCGATCTCCCCGGCCGCTGCCCAGCAGGGCACACCCCTGCGGGTCGGAGTCAGCGGAGACTATCCCCCCTTCAGCTTCGCACCGGGGGAAGACCCGGCGGAGCTGCAGGGCTTCGACCTCGCCGTCGGCCGGGCCTACGCGGCGCAGCGGAATCGAGAGATCGAAATCGTCAGATTCCGCTGGCCCGAACTCATCTCCGATCTGGCCGCAGACCGCTTTGACGTGGCCATGAGCGGCATCACCATCCGACCGGAACGCTCCGTCGCCGGCATCTTCACCGTCCCCGTCATGGCGAGCGGCGCGGTGGCTCTGGTGCGCGAGAACGCCGGCTTCCCCGACCTCGCGTCTCTCAACCGCCCCGCCGCGCGAATCGCGGTCAACCAGGGCGGGCACCTGGAGCGCGTCACCCGCGCATACTTCCCGAGAGCCGAGCTGCTCGCGATCCCGGCGAACCAAGCAGTGCGCGGGGCGCTGATCTCCGCGAAGGCCGACGCGGTGGTCAGCGACACGCTCGAGGCACCGATCTGGCTGGAAGGATCCGAGGGTGTGGTGCAGCTCGGCCCCTTTACCAGCGACCTCAAGGCCTATCTCGTGCACCCCGACCGCAGCGAGCTCGCAGCGGACCTGGACTCCTGGCTGATGGCTCGCGAGAGCGACGGCACGCTGGCGGTGCTTCGGCGACGCTACCTGGGGTATGGCGATTCCCCATCCACCGCCGAACCGATGTCCGCCCTGGTGGCCGCAGTCGGCGAGCGACTCGACCTCATGCCCCTGGTCGCCGAGGCGAAACGCGCTTCGGGCACTCCCGTGACGGTACCGGAGCGCGAGGCGCGCGTGATCGACGCGGCACTCGCAGCCACCCGCAAGGCCGCCCGCGAAGCGCACCTCACACCCATCCCCGACCGGACGGTCCGCAGCTTCTTCGAGTTGCAGATCGCAGCCGCAAAGGAGATCCAGCGCGCCGCCCTGGCGGCTCCCGCTGGAGAAGCTCAGCCCGCGGATCTCGACACGGCCCTGCGGCCCGCCCTGGTGCGGATCGGCAACCGGATCGCCTTCCTTCTGCAGAGGCTTCCGGCGCGGATCGACCGTGGCAATCTCGAATCCTCCGCCGGTCGGCGACTTCGCACACCCGGCCTCTCGGACAGCGCGCGAGACGCACTGGTCGAAGCGATTCTGGCGGTCTCCGAAGCGCGCCGCGACGAGCCCTGAAAGCCAGGCGCGCGCGTTTCTCACCGGCTCGCCACTGCGATCGCCGATGGCAGGCTCATTCTCCCAGCTCCTCGAGCAGGCGTCGGCGGTCGCGGTCGAGACCGGGTGCCGGCTCCCGCGTGCTGGGATCTTCGAATCCGGAGAGCTTGATCGGGTTGCCCGGCATCGAGATCTCGCCCGCCACCTCGTCCCGCACGTGGATCACCATGTTGCGGGCAGCGACCTGCGGATCCGCCATCACCTCCGCAACGTCGTTGATGGGACCGCAGGGAACGCCGGCGGCTTCGAGGGCGGCGAGCCAATCGGCGCGGGTACGCTCGCGGAGGACGCCCTCGATCGCGATCTTGAGCGCATCGGCGTTGCCACTTCGCGCCTCGTTGCTGCAGAAGCGGGGCTCGTCCGCGAGCCCGGGGCGCCCCAGGACATCACAGAGCTTTCGAAACAGGCCGTCGTTGCCCGCGGCGATGACCAGATGCCCGTCGGCGCTGGCGAATGCCTCGAAGGGAGTGATGGAGGGATGGCGCGAGCCCAGCGGGCCGGGCACCTGACCGGTCGCGACGTAGCGCGCGATGGCGTTCTCGAGAAGAGCCACCTGGCAGTCGAGCATGGCCACATCGATCTTGGTGCCCTCACCGGTGATCTGCCGGTGGTAGAGCGCCGCATTGACCCCGACGGCCGTGAAGAGGCCGGCGGCGATGTCACCGATGGAGGTGCCCACCCGCGTCGGTCCCGACCCGGGCTGACCGGTCAAGCTCATCAGCCCACCCATCCCCTGGACCACCAGATCGTAGGCGGGGCGCCCCGCGTAGGGCCCCGTGTGGCCGAAGCCCGAGGCAGCGGCGTAGATCAGGCGGGGATGCCGAGCGTGCAGCGTTTCCCAGCCGTAGCCCAGCTTCTCCATGACTCCAGCCCTGTAGTTCTCGACCAGGACATCGGCGCGGGAAAGCAGCCTCTCGAAGATCTCGCGATCAGCCGGATCACTGAGTTCGAGGGAGATGCTCTCCTTGCCGCGGTTGAGTGACATGAAGTAGGCCGACTTCGCCGCCACGAAGGGACCGATGGCCCGGGCGTCGTCTCCACCCCCGGGCCGCTCGACCTTGATGACGCGAGCGCCCAGGTCCGCCAACACCATGGTGCAATACGGACCGGCGAGCACCCGGGTCAGATCCAGGACGGTGACATTGGCGAGCGGGCCGCAGCGATCCATGAGTGTCCCGACGCGGAGCGTGGCCTTCCCGCTGCCGCTCCGCAAGATCTTCCGCGAGCGCTCCCGGTTGGGGGCTTCCGCTCCGGGCGCAGGCGATCAGCGCCGGGCGAGCGCCCGTGCCAGGGCGATCTTGCGGAGATCCGAGTAGACGACCTCCCCAGCCTTCGGCGAGCTCTTCCCGACTGTCCTCTTCTTGACCTTGGCCGCCTTGCTTCTGGCGACCTTCCGCGGCCTCGTCTTTGCGGTGGTGCTCTTCCGACTGGCCTTCTTGGCGTTGGTCCGGCGGGTCTTCTTCTTGGCGGCCATCAGTGCTCGCTCCCTCCTCGACTCGGTGACGAGTAGAGGAGGCAGCTTAGCCAATCGCTAGTAGAAGGTGCACCGGGTGCGGTGGCGGGGGCGAGCCTTGAGGTCCGAATGCTGTCCCAGGGTCCAGAGAATCCCGTCGAGCTGATGGGGGCGCGCCTCGAAGCCACGTCGCGCGCAGGACTCGCTGAGCCGCTCCACGGCGTGAAGGGCTACGGCGCGGATCTCCACCTCCTCGACACTTCGGGACTCGATCAGGTCCCCCGACTCGATGCGCTCGCTGAGCTCCGGTTCGTAGACCAGCACGCCGAGCATGCGGAGCACGTGGGGAACCAGGTTGTCGGCGAAGAGGGTGAGCCGATCGAGATCGCTGAAGTGACCGAGCCCCTTCCCGCCGAGGGCGGTGGCGAGGTCCAGACAGGTGATCTGAGCGCGCTTGTAGAACGGCACCTCGAGCCCGCGATAACGGGCCACGTCTCTGTAGAACTCCATCTTGGCGAGCTGGCGTACCAACCGCTCGGCGGAGCCGGCGGCAATCTCGACCGGACCCTCGAAACGCCCGCCGTGATCTTCGAGGAGGAAGCGCCCGAGATCGCGGAGCGCTCCCGCGAAGAGCCCCATCAGCTCGTCCGCGACGGGCTCGGGGGTCTGGCCGAAGACCCGGGCACAGTCGGCGGCGGTGAGCCGCAGCAGGGTCTCGGCGCTCCAGGGACCCTCGCTCGCGAAATGCTCGCGGAGCCCAGTCGATACGGTGAGATAGCCGGAGAGGCCGGGCCGCTTGCGCAGGTGGGGGAAATAACCCGAACCGAAGTTGACTGCGTTCAGGGTGATGACGAAGGCGACGTTGGTAGCCGGCTTCCCGAAATGCTGATGAGCGGGATCGATCCCCGGCGCCGATGGGCGCTCCCTCGTCAGCCGGTTCGCAAGGGACTCGAGGGCATCCTCGTCGATCCGAACCGCCCGCGCGCGCCTAGCCACCTCGGCGCAGGCAGAACGAATCCGATCGAAGAGGATCCCTCCTACCGGGGAAGCGCTCAAACGTGAGAGCCCAGCACGGAAATCGCAGCGGGGAGCACTTCGATGCTGGCAGGAAGCGTCCCCAGAGGCTCGCCGTCGATCTCGATCCAGACTCTTCCCGGCGCCGCTTCGGCTTCGATGCGCTGGCCGCGGTGTAGGGAGACCTCCGGCACCTCGAGGTGGGTGCCGCGGTAGATGCGCGACAGCTCGCGCAGCAGTCGAGCCTTGGAGAAGCCTGGAACGACCACCACATCGAAGAGACCGTCCGCTGGCTCGGCCCGGGGTGCAACATGCATCCCCCCACCAAAGAAGCGGCCGTTCGCCGCGGTCCCAAGAACCAGGGGACCGTCGTGGACCAGCTCCCCCTGCACGCGAATTCGCACCTCCTCGGGCTGATAACGGGTGATTCCGCGAAGTGTTCCGAGCAGAAAGGAGACGCGACCCCCGAAGGCCTTGGTGGCGCGATTCACCAGCTCGGTGATCAGGCCGCTCACGCCAAAGCTCGTCACATTCAGGAAGTGGGCGGTGCGCTGGCGGCCGTCCCGATCCGTGTAGCGGACGCGACCGGCGTCGACCTTCCTGCTGCTCCCCGCTGCGATTCCCTCGAGGGCGCGGTCCAGCTGCCGGGGAACCTCGAGGGTCCGGAGCAGGTCTCCCCCGGTCCCCAGGGGCAGCGGCGCCACCTCGGCGTAATTGCCGAGCTGAGCGCCCAGGAGACCGCTGACCACTTCGCTGGTGGTTCCGTCACCGCCCACCACGACGATGCGCTCGATGCCGGCGCGGACGCCCTCCCGGGCGATGCGCTCGGCATCGCGGGGAGCGCGGGTCCACTCCACCTCGAAGTCTCCCAGGCAGTCGCGAAGCCGTGACTCCAGGGATGCGAACTGCCGCGCGGTCGCTCCCCCTCGGCTGCGCGGATTCACCACCACGAGTGTGCGCACCGACATCGGAGCTGCAGCTTAGCTCGTGAAGCTCGTAGCGCGGAGGATCAGGCGGCGTACTGGATCTCGGGCGGCGGTGCGATCTGGTATCGGGTACGAACCGCCGAGACGTAGCTCGAGGCCTCCTCGCGAGCGCGTTCGGAATCCCAACCGGCGGCCGCGGCGGCGACGCGGGTGATCTCGTCCAGCGCCGGGAGGCCCTGGCCGATGGCGAAGAGGGCCAGGCGCATCCGGTGCTCGAGGAGGTCGCAGAGGGTCACGGCGCATTCGTTACCGAGGCACCAGGGGATCTCGGCATAGGTGAAGCGGCTGTCGCCGATCGGGCGGCGCAGCTCCGGGTCGGCCTCGCGCAGAAGCTTCTCGGCGTCGAGTCCGTGGGTGCGCACCAGGTGCGCGATCCGGTGCGGCGCAAGTCCGTAGCGCGCCTCGAGCTCGGTCTCCAGCTCCGCGACCTCGAACTCACCCTCGCGAAGAGGCAGGCTTGCAGTGAGGCTGGGACCTGCCGCGGCCTGCCGCTCCTCCGGGAGTCGGCCGAGAGCCCGCTTCACCACTGCCTCGGCCATGGTTCGGTAGGTGGTGAGCTTGCCCCCCGTCACCGAGATCAACCCGGACGGGTCGTCGTAGATCTTGTGCTCCCTGGAGACCGAGTTCGACGGGGTCTCTTCGTCACCGTCGGCCACCAGCGGCCGGACACCGGCGAAGGCGCAGCTGATGTCGTTGGTGGTGAGCGCCAGGCGCGGGAAGGCGTCGTTGGCCGCGGAGAGCATGTAGTGGACCTCCTCGATGCTCACCACCGGCTCGTCGATCTGGTCGGTGAAGGAATCGGTGGTTCCGATCAGCGCCACCTCCTCCCAGGGGATCAGGCAGAGATGGCGTCCGTCCCGGGCTTCGAAGACGATCGCGCACTCGCAGTGGACCCGGCTGCGCGGGATCACCAGGTGCACGCCCTTGGCCGGACGAATCTCGGGGCTGGTGACGGGCCGATCCAGTCCCCGCACCCGCTCCACGGCGGGGCCGGCGGCGTTCACGACCACCTCGGCCCGAATCTCGCGGCTCTCGCCGCTCTGTCTGTCGCGCACCCGAGCGCCGGCGATCCTACCCCCCTCGCCGCGCAGGAACTCGAAGACCTCGGCGTGGTTCACCGCTTCGCCACCGAGGCGGCGAGCGCTGACCAATGTCTCCAGCACCAGCCGCGCGTCGTCCACCTGCCCATCGTGGAAGAACCCCGCCCCGCGAAGCCCCTGGCGGCGCAGATCGCGCGAGAACTCGACCACCTGCTCCGGACCCAGCATTCGGTAGCGCGCAGACGAGCGGAAGCTGGCAAGCCCCCAATAGGCGAAGAGGGCGGCGCGAATCTGCCACAGGGGCATCTTGCTGTTCTCGAAGGCCGGCCACACGAAGGGAATCGGCCGCACCAGGTGCGGGTTCAGCCGGAGCAGCAGATCCCGCTCCCGACAGGATTCCCGCGTCAAGCCGAGATGGCCCTGGGCGATGTAGCGAAGCCCACCGTGGATCAGCTTTGTGGAGCGGCCCGATGTTCCGGAGGCAAAGTCACCGCGCTCGACGAGCAGGGCCGAGAGCCCGCGGGAGGCCGCATCGCGGAGGATGCCCGCGCCGGTGATGCCGCCCCCGATGACCAGCAGGTCGACGCCCTTGCGCTCGGCCTTCTCCAGAGCACTGGCGCGCTCGCGAACCGACCACTGGGGCGCCGTCATGACTGCACCCTCGGCCCCGCCGGGCGAATCGAGTCCCCCGCCACTGCGCCACGCTCACGCCCCCCGCTGCTTGGCACGGCATAGCCGCGCCGCACCGGCGCCGCACCGGTTTGCGGCCCGATCCTGCCCTCCGCCTCCAGACGCTCGATCTCAGCGACGATGGCCGACTCGCTGTAGGTGAGCATTCTTTCCAGGACCTGACGGGCCTCGATGGGGTCACGGGCCTCGATGGCGTCCAGGAGCTGGCGATGCGTCTCCATGGAACGGCTGAAATCCCGGCTCTCGTTGTAGTAGAAAGGGCCGAGCTGGTGCAGAAGCTTGGTGAAGAGGTTGCTCACCAGCTGATACATCAGGTTGCCCGTGGCCTCGCCGAGCAGGCGGTTGAGCTCTACGTCCAGGGCGAGGGCTCGAGCGGGATTCGTCCCCTCCTCGCGCTCCTTTGACAGCAGCAGTCGGGCGCGTTCCAGCTGCTCGTCGCTGTGGTTGCGGGCCGCCAGCTCCACCACCTGGGTGGTGATGTGGCGGCGGAACTCCAGGATCTGGCGCAGCAGTTCCAGTGTCACGGTGCGGGGATCGCGGAGCAGCGCCTCGATCACCTCGAGGGAAGAAGAATCCGAAACGTCCTTGACGAAGGTGCCGTGGCCGTGGCGCACCTCTACCAGACCGAGGTACTCGAGCCGCTTGACCGCCTCGCGGACCGAGGTCCGGTTGACTTCGAAGGTGTTCGCCAGGTCCCGCTCGTTGGGAAGCCGCTCTCCGCGAGCCAGCGCGCCGCCCAGAATGCCCAAGCGCAGCTGTTGAAAGACGCCGTCCGAGCGGCGGAGTCGGGGTCCCAGAGGCTCCAGTTCGACCGTCATGCTGCACTCCTCAGCAAGCACTACCCGCAAACCGGCATGGGCTTGCTGTTGGACATCGGACGTTGGAGGTCCAACCTTTAGCACAGTAGGAAGAGAACCTCAATACCTCAGCGCGGGACGCGGGCCCTGCCGGCCGCTGGAGCCAGCCACGAGTCACAGCGTCACGAGGCCGGAGCCGGAGGGGCCGAGAGCGCGCCCGGCGGGGCGGTCGAGCGCAGCTCAGGAAGCGGGCTAGTCGTCCTTCAAGACGTTGAGGGCGGATCCGGCCTTGAACCACTCGACCTGGTCCGCGTTCAGGGTGTGGCGCACCCCGACGGTATCCGACGAGCCGTCTTCGTGGTGGAAGGTCACTTGGAGAGGCTTGCCGGGTGCGAGATCCCGGAGGCCGTGGATGCTCACGCGGTCGTTCTCGCCGACCTTTTCGTAGTCGGCCGCATCCACGAAGGTGAGCGGCAACACGCCCTGCTTCTTGAGGTTCGTCTCGTGGATGCGCGCAAAGCTCCGCGTGATCACCGCCGCCGCGCCCAGCCACCGTGGCTCCATGGCCGCGTGCTCCCGGCTCGAGCCCTCGCCGTAATTCTCGTCGCCGACCACCACCCAGCGCAGCCCGGCGGCCTTGTAGTGTCGGGCGATCTTTGGGAAGGAGACCCCCCGCTCGCCGCTCGACTGGTTCAGTCCTTCCCCGACTTCCCCGGTGAAGGCGTTCACGGCGCCGATGAACATGTTGTCGCTGATCCTGTCCAGGTGACCACGGAAGCGCAGCCAGGGACCAGCCATGGAGATGTGGTCGGTGGTGCATTTTCCCTTCGCCTTGAGTAGAAGCGGAACCTCGTCGAAGTCATTCCCATCCCAGGGCGAAAAAGGCTGGAGGAAGGCCAGTCGCTCGCTCGCCGGGGCAATCTCGACCTCGATCTTCTCGCGATCGGCTGGCGGAGCGACGTAGCCTTCACGGGTGGTGACGAAGCCCTTCTCGGGTACCTCCGCAGCGGCTGCGGGCGGCTCCAGCTTGAAGCGCTCGCCCTTCTGATTCTCGAGTTCGTCAGTCAGCGGATTGAACTCGAGGGAACCCGCCAGGCCGTAGGCGACCACCACCTCGGGGCTCCCGATGAAGGCGAGGGTCTCCGGGTTTCCGTCGTTGCGCTTGGGGAAGTTCCGGTTGAAGGAGGTGAGGATCGAGTTCGACTCGCCCTCTTTCACATCGTCCCGCTTCCACTGGCCGATACACGGTCCGCAGGCATTGGCCAGCACCACGGCGCCGATCGCCTCGAGGGCGTCGAGCTGGCCATCGCGCCGCACGGTCTGGTGAACCTGCTCGGAGCCCGGCGTGCAAAAGAGCTTGGTCTTTACCTTCGCGCCGTGCTTCTGGGCCTGGCGGGCCACGTCGGCCGCCCGTGAGAAGTCCTCGTAGGAGGAGTTGGTGCAGCTTCCGATCAGCGCCGAAGAGAGATTCGGCGCGTAGCCGTTCTCCCTCACGTCCGCTGCCATGCGGGAGACGGGCCGGGCCAGGTCCGGCGTGTGGGGACCCACGATGTGCGGCTCGAGCTTGGAGAGATCGATTTCGACGATTTCGTCGAAGTAGCGGCCCGGATCCTTCTCCACCTCCGGATCCGCCTGGAGCAGGGCCGACTTCCGGTTCGCGAGCTCGGCGAGCGTCTCGCGGCCGGTCGACTTCAGGTAAAGCGCCATGCGCTCGTCGTAGGGGAAGATCGAGGTCGTGGCCCCCAGCTCGGCCCCCATGTTGGTGATGGTGGCCTTCCCGGTGCAGCTGAGGGAACGCGTCCCGGGGCCGAAGTACTCGACCACCCGGTTGGTCCCACCCTTCACCGTCAGCTCGGAGCAGACCCGGAGGATCACGTCCTTGGGCGAGGACCACCCGTTCAGCTCACCGGTGAGGTAGACACCGACCAGCCTTGGATACAGCACCTCCCAGGGGAAGTCGGCCATGACGTCGACCGCATCGGCCCCCCCGACGCCGCAGGCGAACATTCCCAGCCCGCCGGCGTTCGGCGTGTGTGAGTCGGTGCCGATCATCATCCCGCCGGGGAAGGCGTATTGCTCGAGGATCACCTGGTGGATGATCCCGGCGCCCGGCCCCCAGAAGCCGAGGCCGTAGCGCGCCGAGGCCGAACGCAGGAAGTCGTAGACCTCCCGGTTGGTGACCTTCGCGGCCTCCATGTCGGCGCCAGCGCCCTGGTAGGCCATGATCAGGTGGTCGCAGTGAACGGTGGAGGGCACGGCGGCCTCGTTGCGGCCCGAGGTGATGAACTGGAGGAGTGCCATCTGGGCCGTGGCGTCCTGCATGCCCACGCGGTCCGGCCGTAGCTCCAGGTAGCTCGTACCCGCATCGAGCTCCTGGGTGGAGGGGTGGGCGAGGTGCCCGAGCAGCACCTTCTCTGCGTAGGTGAGGGGGCGGTCGAGGCGCCCTCGAATCACTTCGAGATTGCGCTCCAGATTCTCGTAGACGCTTCGGACCAACTCGGGGGTCGTTTCGATGGCCGGCATGGATCCTCCAGTAGCGGGGGGAAGACCTTAGCGAGGCAGAGCGGGGCCGGCGAGTTCGGCCCAGCAGGGACCCGGCGGGGACGGAGTTGCCCTTTGCCTTTTCTCACAGCGGTCGAGCGCCGACCCCCCGCTCGTAGAGAAAAGGCAAAAGGCAACTCCGTCCCCGCTAAGATGCGACGCATGGAGCCGCGTTCCCTCAGCATCCCCGGCGCCGACGGCCTCTCGATCCACCTGCTCGAGTGGAGTCAGGAGGGCGTTGCGCTGCTCCTTCTTCACGGCTTCGGCAACGAGGCGCACATCTGGGACGACTTCGCGCCGATCGTGGCTCCTCATTACCGGACCATCGCGATGGACCTCCGCGGTCACGGCGACTCCGCCCACGACCCGCAGCGCCGCTACGACTACCAGAGCCATGTACGCGACCTGGAGGCCATTACCGCAGAGCTGGGCATCGATCGACTCGTATTGGTCGGCCATTCCCTCGGTGGCCGGATTTCGACGCTCTTCGCGGCGAGGCATCCCCGGCGAATGGCGGGCCTGGTTCTCGTCGACGCGGGGCCCGAACTCGATGCCCGGGGCGTCAGCCGCATCAGCACGGACGTCGAGAGAGGCATCGATCTCAGCTTCGCCTCCCTCGCCGAGTGCGAAAATGCCCTGGCCCACGCCTACCCTGCAGCGCAGCCCGCGACCCTGGCGCGAATGGCCCGCCATGGGATGCGAAAGCGGGAGGACGGCCGTTACGAGCGCAAGACCGACCCGGCCTTCCACGCGGCCCGAGGCCAGCTCACGGCTGCGGCAGCCGAAGCGCTGGAGAAGCAGACCACGAAGGAGCTGTGGGACGCACTCGCCGGGATCCCCTGCCCGGCCCTGGTGATCCGCGGCGCTGCCTCCGACGTGCTCGACCCCGACACCGCCGAGCGAATGGCCGAAGAGGTGCTGCCCAACGCGCGACTCGCCCTGGTCCCCCGTGCCGGCCACTCGGTCATGACCGACAACCCGGAGGGTTTCTCCGAAGCCGTCTCGAGTTTCGCCCTCGGCGACCGGTAGTCAGCGGCGGCTCACCAGCACGATCAGAGCCGGGAGCACCACCAAGTTCGCGATCAGCACGAGCGCGATACCCAGGGTCAGGATCTGTCCCAGGCTCGCCAGGCCGCGATGAGAGGCGAATCCCAGGCTGCCGAAGCTGGCGATGGTGGTGAGGGCGCTCCAGAGCACTGCGCGGGAGGTGCTCGTGGCGAGCAGGTCGCCGTGCCGATCGATGGCGGACCGGTGGCGGTGAACCAGGTGGATCCCACTGTCCACACCGATTCCCAGCAGCAGTGGAAGCACGATCACGTCGGCGAAGTTGATCGGCAGACCAGCGAGCACGGAGACGGCGCCGGTGAGCAACCCGGCCAGGGTGAGCGGCGCCATCACCAGGAGCAGATCGCGGAGATCCCTCCAGATCAGCCACACCAGGGCCGCGATCAGGATGAAGGCCAAGAGGAAGGCCTGCCGGAGAGCCTCGACGATCACCCCCGCCGAGTCGAGCATGTAGACCGAGTCCCCGGCCGCATCGGGCGCCAGGCTCCGCACCTCCTCGACGAACCGCTCGAGCACGGCGTCATCGTTGAGATTTCCGGCGGGGTAGACCTCCACCAGCGCACGACCATCGGCGCTGATCAGGCGCTCCCTCACGGACCCGGGGAGATCATCCAGAGTCACGGGAGAAGCGGTGAGCGCGAGTTCCAGCCGCTCGACGCGCTCCAGGATCGCTCCGACCAGGCTCGTCTCCAGCGCCGCGACCGCAGCTGCCCCGGTGCGCGGGTGCCGGGCCTCCTCGAGAAAGCGATCCAGGGTCGTGATCAGCTCGTTTGCGCTCTCCACGACCAGGATGGACTCCTCCCACTCCCGAAGGCGCACCAGTGCGGCGCGAAGACGCTCCACGGACTGGATCTGCTCGGCGAGATCCGGGGGGTCGCGCCCCTCGCCGGCGAGA
>Ga0307423_1000334_pt1 | contig 32058 bp, 28 predicted proteins | sample SalMarWE160310MG_FD_202154 | JGI IMG/M metagenome (GOLD analysis project Ga0307423, IMG submission 202154) | Salt marsh sediment microbial communities from the Plum Island Ecosystem LTER, Massachusetts, United States - WE1603-10 | ecosystem: Environmental > Aquatic > Marine > Intertidal zone >... | reverse complement strand
GAAAGACATGGGTATTAAACTGGTTATTGTTGGTGGTGTTGCCGGAGGCGCTACAGCAGCGGCCCGGGCAAGAAGGGTGAGTGAAGATGCTGAAATTGTCGTTTTTGAGCGGGGAGAATATATCTCCTTTGCCAACTGCGGTCTTCCCTATTATATCGGAAATGTCATCAAAAAACGCGATCACCTTCTTTTGGCCACTCCGGAAGAATTCAAACAGCGCTATAACATTGATGTGCGTATTTTCTCCGAAGTCGTTGGTATCAACTCCAAAGAAAAAGCCGTTGAGATAAAAAATACCATTACAGGGGAAAAATACTGGGAAAATTATGACAAGCTTATTTTATCTCCCGGAGCCGAACCCATCAAGCCGCCTCTGGAGGGTATTGAACTGGAAAACATTTTTCACCTTCGAAATGTACCCGATTCAGACCGAATCAAAAAGATTGTGGATGAGCGCAATCCTCAATGCGCCGTTGTGGTGGGCGGCGGTTTTATCGGCCTCGAGATGGCCGAAAACCTGACCGAGAGAGGCGTTAAAACGACCATCGTAGAGATGCTCGACCAAGTGATGCCGTCTTTGGACTATGAAATGGCGACCCTGATTCATGACCATCTTGAAGCCAAAAACGTGGAACTCGAGCTTGAAAACGGTGTAAAATCATTTTCAAAAGCCAGTGACCGGATTTTGGTCTCCACGCAAAAAGGACGCGAAATTGAATGTGACCTGGTGCTGCTTTCCGTTGGCATCAGACCCGAAAATTCACTGGCCAAACAGGCGGATTTGAAAATAGGCTCAACCGGCGGCATTGTGGTTGATGACACCATGAAAACTTCCGATCCGAACATCTATGCTGTGGGAGATGCGGTAGAGGTCAGAGACATCGTCACCGGATTTCCCACACTGACCGCCCTGGCAGGGCCTGCCAACAAACAGGCGCGTATTGCCGCAGACAATGCTTTGGGCAGAAAGTCCATCTTTACCGGAACGCTGGGGACTTCAGTGGTCAAGGTCTTCGATATGGTCCTGGCGTCTACCGGTGCTAACGAAAAGTTTTTGAAAAAGCATGACATTCCCTATCTCGTTTCCTACACCCATTCCGGTTCCCATGCCGGCTATTATCCGGGTGCCACCAACACATCGGTAAAAATTCTTTTTTCCCCGGGTACCGGTAAAGTGCTGGGGGCTCAAATAGTGGGGAAAAAGGGTGTGGACAAGAGGATCGATGTGCTGGCCACCGCCATTCGGGCAAAAATGACCGTCTACGACCTCGAAGAACTCGAACTGGCTTATGCACCGCCGTATTCATCGGCAAAGGACCCTATCAACATTTGCGGCTTTGTGGCTGCCAATATTCTTAAAGGGGATATGGACATCGCCCATTGGAGTGAACTTGACTCGCTTCAAAATAAAGGTGCGATGTTGATCGATCTTCGCACCCAGTTTGAGCTGAAGCATGTGGGAAAGATCGAAAATGCCATACATATTCCTATCGATGAACTAAGAAACAGACTCACCGAACTCGATAAGGAAAAAACATATATTCCGTTTTGTGCCGTGGGTTTTAGGGGGTATCTGGGGCACAGAATTCTGGTTCAAAACGGTTTTAAGTCCAAAAACCTGAGTGGAGGCTTTGTGACTTACACCATGGCGAACAGGAAGGAATAGTCGGAGAGTATGAAAGCCTTTATATTACCAAATGGTTTAAGGAGTGCGGAGAATGCCTGTCATCCGAAAAAAAATCCCTGTCGGTCTGAAACTGCTTCAGGATCCGTTTTTGAACAAGGGAACGGCTTTTTCTGAAGCGGAACGAGACAAACTAAAGCTTCGGGGACTTTTGCCCCCGCGGAATCTGACGATGGAACAGCAATGTGCCAAGGTGTTGGAAAGCTTCCGTAGAAAACCTACCGATCTTGAGAAATATATTACACTGATGGCGCTTTACGATCGCAACATCACGTTGTTTTATAAAGTGGTTGAAGAGCACCTCGAAGAAATGATGCCGATCATCTATACCCCCACAGTCGGACAGGCATGTCAGGAGTTTTCGCATATATTCAGGAAAGCCCGAGGCGTTTATGTTGCAGCAAATAGCAAGGGGCGAATACGCAAAATTTTAAAAAACTGGCCCCACAAGGACGTTCGTATTATCGTCGTCACCGACGGTGAAAGAATTCTCGGGATCGGGGATCTCGGGGTTGACGGAATGGGAATCCCCGTGGGGAAACTTTGCCTTTATACCGCTTGTGCCGGCATCCATCCCTTATCCTGTTTGCCCGTGTGTATTGACGTCGGAACGAATAACGAAAAATTATTAAATGACCCTCTCTACCTGGGGTTACAGAATTTACGACCTTATGATGAGACCTATGACGAACTGATTGAAGAATTTGTCATGGCGGTGAGAAAAACATTTCCTCAGGCCCTGATTCAGTTTGAAGATTTCGGCAACCGCAATGCCTTTCGCTTGCTTGCAAAGTATAGGAACCGGATTTGCTGTTTTAATGACGATATTCAAGGTACGGCAAGTGTTGCGGTAGCGGGAATTTACTCGGCGATGCGAATGACAGGAAAAAAACTTAAGGATCAGAAAATTTTGTTTCTCGGTGCCGGGGAAGCAGGCATTGGAATCGGCGATCTCATCGTCTCTGCCGTCACAGACCAAGGCATATCTCAAAAAGAAGCCCGGAACATGTGCTGGTATATGGATTCCAAAGGTCTGGTCGTAGAAAGCCGTAAAGAATTGGCCCGGCAAAAGCGTTCATTTGCCCATGATTATGAGTTCATTCCCGATCTTCTCACGGCGGTTGAAACGTTGAAGCCAACCGCAATCATCGGCGTCTCCGGTCAGCCCCGAACCTTTACCCGACCGGTATTGGAAGCCATGGCAAAGCACAATGAAAGACCCATCGTATTTGCCCTGTCGAATCCGACCTCAAAATCCGAATGTACGGCAGAAGAAGCGTATCAATGGACCCAAGGACGTGCTATTTTTGCAAGCGGAAGCCCTTTTGAGCCGGTCACCTTTAACGGCAAAAGGTATGTGCCGGGGCAGGGAAACAACGTTTATATCTTTCCCGGTGTAGGGTTGGGGGCTATTGCGACAGGAGCAAGGCATGTGACCGATGAGATGTTCCTCATCGCAGCAAAAGAGTTGGCTGAACTCGTATCAGAAGAAGATTATAAAGCAGGATGCATTTATCCGCCACTGACAAAGATCAGAGAGGTTTCGGCACACATCGCGACCGCCGTAGCTGAGGTGGTTTATAAAAGAGACCTTGCAACGAATCCGAAACCCGATGACCTGTCAACCCATGTCAAATCTCTGATGTTCGAGCCGGTCTATCGAGACTACTTGAAGTGATTCTCGAAAACCGGATAACCATGACAGAGAGACTTTTCTTTGCAAGTATCCCAAGGTAAAAACCATGAATATCATATATCTCTCACCTCACTTCCCGCCCCATTATTACCGTTTCTGCCGGTATCTGAAACAGACCGGGGCCAATGTGCTGGGAATCGGAGATGCGCAGTACGATCACTTGGCTATTGAGGTACGTGACTCTCTTACAGAGTACTTTCAAATAGATGATATGCACAACTACGATGCATTGCTTCGGGCCTGCGGATTCTTCACCCACAAGTACGGTAAGATCGATCGGTTTGAATCGCTAAACGAGTACTGGTTGAGCACCGAAGCCCGGATACGGGACGATTTCAATATCTTTGGTATTCGAGGCCGCGACATTGATCACATCCGCCGCAAATCCCGGATGAAGGACAAATTCCGGGAAGCCGGTGTGCCGGTGCCACGGGGATGGGTGGTGCAGACCATGGAGGACGCCCGAGAGTTGATCCGCGAGACGGGCTATCCGGTAGTGGCCAAACCCGATGCAGGGGTGGGTGCCCTGGATACCTATCGCCTGGAGAGTGATGAAGATCTGAAAAAGTTCTTTGCCGCCAAGCCGGCAGTGGATTACATACTCGAAGAATTCATTTCCGGAAGCATTTATTCTTTTGACGGACTGGCCGACCGCAACGGCGACCTGGTGTTCTATACCTCGCATACGTTCAGTCAAGGAATCATGGAAACGGTCAACGAGTCGCGCCACATCTATTACTACTCTTTGCGGGAGATTCCCCCGGCCCTGGAAACACTCGGACGTCGGTGCATAAAGACATTCGAGGTGAGTGAGCGTTTTTTCCATATCGAATTTTTTCAAACCGCCTCCGACACGTATACCGGGCTGGAAGTGAACATGCGCCCGCCGGGCGGCTACACCACCGACATGTTTAATTATGCCTGTGACATTGATATTTATCGGGTATGGGCCGAACTATTGGTGCACCGGCGCACGGAACTTGCCTATACACGCAAGTATCACTGCTGCTACACGAGTCGCAAAAATAACCGGCATTATCGTCACGGACATGAAGACATTATGACCCGCTACGGTGATTTTATGGTCCAGGTGGCAAGCGTTCCAGGAGTATTCAGCAGTGCCCTTGGCGATATCGGCTATATTTTCAGATCAGCAAAATTAGACGATATTTTTGAGATTATCAATTTTATTCATGCAACTGACACCTGAAATATGCACATTGAAGAACACAATTGGTTCAGCCCGAATCTAAGTCGGGATATGGCGTTGAAAATTTACGGACACTGGGGAAAACCGTTTATGGTTTTTCCCTGCTCCAGTGGTCGCTATTTTGATTATGAAGGCATGGGGATGATCAACGCCATTGATGGGTTCATCAATGAAGGCAAGATCAAGATGTTTTGCATAGACAGCATCGACGCAGAATCCTGGTACAATTTCTCCGTTCCGCCGGAGGATCGAAATGCACGCCATGAAGCCTATGACCGCTATGTGGTCGAAGAGGTGATCCCGTTTATTCGCGATCACTGCCGCTCACCGAATGAACGAGTCATGGCCAACGGTTGCAGCATGGGAGCCTATCACTCCGTAAATTTTTTTCTCAAGCATCCGGATGTTTTCGAAGGCACCATCGCCTTAAGCGGCCTCTATCGCCTGGCTCGGACCGAGTTCGGACTCTCGGTCGACGACGTACCTGCCGTCTACTTTAATTCTCCCGTGAACTATCTTTCGGGAATTAACGATCCCTGGTATCTGGATCACTACCGGCACAGTAAAATCATTGTCTGCGTGGGCCAAGGTGCCTGGGAAGAGGAAGCCGTTGTCGACACACGCTTCCTGGATGCTCTTTTTAGAAAAAAATCGATTCCAGCCTGGGTCGATTTCTGGGGCTATAACGTGAATCACGACTGGCCTTGGTGGTACAAACAGATGAATTATTTTTTACAGCACCTTTATGGATAAAACCGGGCGGTGAAGTGGTACCCCGACATCCAAATTTTCCAGGTTCATACTAGCTTTAGGCCCCAAATATTATCCCGGAAAATAATATCAGTATGTATGGCGAATTTCCGAAGCTCACTAGAAATCATCTCAAAAATAGTAATTTGATCCAAGGTTAAGGTGACGCCGAGTTCCAACCCCCAGGCATACTCAGGTATGTCGAGGAGTTGAAACAAGTTTCCAACACAGAGACTTGTCCGCCTCACCGTTAGCGGCATCTTCGACCGGTGGGTTGGGGCCAAAAGACTTTTTTGAGATGGCTTCTAATCCTCGATCGACATCTGACCCGGCCCACTTTTTTTACTTTGCCAAATTGACCCCACTTATAAGATTGTGAACGAAAAAAATACGCGTTAAGAGCCGATTGACTTTGGTGATATAAGCGTTATTTTAAAAATTAGACATGTGCCACTTGGCAGTCTAAAAGTTTAAATAACCAACCTTCTTTGAAGGAGGACAACACAATGACAATAAAAGCATATGCAGCACTAACAGCCGGGGGAAAACTCGAACCTTTTGAGTACGATCCCGGAGAGCTTGGGGTTGATCAGGTTGAAATTGACATCAGTTCTTGCGGTCTTTGTCATAGCGACCTGAGCATGTTGAACAATGATTGGCAAATGACCGAATACCCCCTGGTGCCGGGTCATGAAATCGTAGGAAAGATTAACGCAGTCGGCGAACGGGTCACGCATCTCAAACCGGGGCAGATCGTCGGCTTAGGTTGGTTTTCCAAATCATGTATGACTTGCAGCGAGTGTATGTCAGGAAATTACAATCTCTGTCCAACCGCTGAAGGTATCATTGTCGGACGTCATGGCGGTTTTGCCAACAAGGTTCGGGCGGATAAAACCTGGGTCATTCCACTGCCTGAAGGGATCAACGTTGCCACCGCTGGACCCCTTTTCTGCGGCGGTATTACGGTGTTTAACCCCATCATCCAAAACAATATTCAGCCCACCGACCGCGTGGGTGTCGTCGGCATCGGTGGTTTGGGACATATGGCCCTTCGTTTTCTCAACGCTTGGGGATGTGAGGTGACCGCATTTTCTACCAGTCCCGGCAAAGAGGCTGAAGCCCGGGAACTCGGGGCTCATCATTTCGTCAATACACACGACGCTGATGCACTTGACAAGCTTGCCAACTCCTATGATATGATCCTGGTTGCGGTTAATGTCGACCTGAACTGGGACGGTTACATCAACGCACTTCGCCCAAAAGGCAAACTTCATATCGTCGGAGCGGCACCTTCGGTCTCTGCGACCGTATTCCCACTTATTATCGGTCAGAAATCCATCGGCGGATCCCCGCTGGGCAGTCCGGCAACCATGGCAACCATGATAGAATTTGCCGCCAGACACGGTATCGGTCCGGTAACCGAAACATTTCCCATGTCCAAAGTCAATGATGCCATGGAGAAGCTTCGCACCGGCAAACCGCGCTTTCGGTTGGTTCTCGAAAACGACCGGGATTGATTCGAAGTGCCCAACTGTTTGGTCGGACAAATATTTAAGTAATATAATATGTGAGACTTTTGAAAAAGGCCGATAGAACGATCTAACTTTTAGTGTCAAAATATTAACGCAAAGGCATCATTGAATCTTTATCGCCCAAAAAAAATGATGTGGCGTTTTATTCTGCAAGTGATGCTCTGGTTTATGCGTGTATTTTCTTTGGATTTGTTGGTCTTTTGGGAAGGTTTACCCTTTTTTACCTAAGAGATTTTCTAATCTCTCTCAAGGAAAACGTATTCATTTTCTGAATCATAAGATCCGTTTGGTGTAATCTTTTTATTCATTCTGATTGTCGATGATAGATAACTCGACGATAGAATGCCCAGTATAACGATCGTGGGAATTTTTTGAAGCGATCTGGGTTTTAAAAAGTTTGCCACCCAATGATTCAGGCTGATTGTATTCCATGTCCAATATATCTCCGACTTTCAATTCTTTGAACACGGAGGAATCTTGTTTTACAAGGATACAGGGCCCATTTGAGGAAATATTTCGTAATTTGAACAGGTAGGTCGGACCTTTATCATTTAAAAAAAACTCCACACTGTAATACTCTTCCAAAATGGTCTTTTCTTCAGATCTACACTCGACCAGGTCATTTACGCTTTCATCTCCTATCGTCACCAACTCAAACATTTGTACGCCATCCTCATAAAAGTGTTAATTTGATCTTGAACATTAAGTTAAAAAATCTCAATTTTTTCGTATGCAAAAATCGTGCTAAAAATATATCATGGAAAATTTTTTAAGTATCAATTGAGAAATCTTTGCATAGGCAAACCGCACGTTTTAGGTTGGTACCATATGAATGGAAACGATCAGCAAGGCAAGGAAGCAGTTGTGTGAAATGGATGGCGCTGTTGCTCCAAAGATTGGAGGCTTAAAGCAGTAAGCGAATATTGTCGGACGAGCCGTTTATTCAGGGGTCTTGTTATCGTCCTGTCACTATTTGAAACGCTCCGTTTAGGTTTTTTTATTTCTGAACAACTCCTTTAAAAATAAACTCTCACCCCAAAAAGAAAATTATTGCTGGCAAATTCTGCTTCTGTCGTATCGTATTCAGAATCTTCTGTGCCAAAGTAACGATATTTTACATCGATAGTCACTTTTTCGGTTACAGCATATCCTACTCCAATTCCTATCTGATATGCAAATACGGTATCCTCGTCATTTGAACCGGAAAAACCTAAGCTAGAGATATCGAGATCATTAAACTCGACTTGAGCAAATCCTATGCCAGCACTTATATACGGGGTAAATGCACTGCTGTTGATAACGTCATAATATCCATTAATCAAGAATGAAAGGGCTTTCGCGTCTCCGGTTGCATCCAAAATAACTCCCGGCGAACCAATTTTGTCAATGTCATTTTTTTGATAAGATATTTCGCCTTCCGCTCTAAATCTATTAAAATCATATCCTAAAGCTGCACCAAAGGCCAATCCAGTATCAAACTCAGTGTTGACCGTAACACCCGGGACCGTCGAATCTGTTATATCGGAATCACTTGCCATGGCAAAACCGATATTGCCACTCACATAAAGCCCCTCAGCACTATAAACGGGAGCAGAAAAAAAGAACACCAGTATACAAACGAAAGTGATTAACAGATATTTGCTCATATTGCCCCCCTTTAGATTTAAGTTTAACAGCATATGAAACCTTTCCAGCTTAAAATCCAATAAAATCTCTTCTTCAACGATTTAACTTATTGTTCCAATTCCTTATAAAAATAAAAAGAGCAAATCTTAAAAAAGATCTGCCCCTATTCAAATAAGAAAATTGTCGCCTATCTACTCCGAATCGCCTCCCTCCGTTATTGATAAGTGTGGATTTCATGGCAGACTACTTTTATAAAATAAAAGGTTAAAAGAAGGATTGTTTAATACCCGTATATGACTATATATTTTGTATGTCAAGCACTAAATAACACAACATATGGTAGTAAAAAGCGATATTATTAATGGAGACCTTTATAAGTCAACTGAGGTCAGATAGTAAATGTTGTGAGAATTGATGGTTTCGTGTTTAAACCTTCAATTACCCCTGAACGGTCAAAGAATTTCTGAAGGCTGGTTTTTGCTTGTTTAGTGGTGGCTTATGAGAAGTAGAGAAAATATTTTTTAACTTTTGTGAAAAGTTTATTTGCGTACAGCACAAATATCCTAAAAGATTAGAAGTGGTTTCAAAACAGAAATGTGGGGCAAAGTAAAAAAAACATTTAATCGGGGAACAATTTAAGGTAATAATTTGGCGGTTAAGAGGATTTTGTCAAAAAAAACGATCCAGTGTATCATCTTATAAAAAGTATCCCCATGAACGGGCAACAGTATCATATCACGGAATTGTTCAAACAGTATGCCGGTTTACAGCAAAATCTGTTGGTCAGACCGAATATCTCGATACAGCAGGCCGCATTTGAAATGACTGCGAGGTAAAACATGAAAAGTTTCTCAGAAAAAGCTGCTCGGAATCTGGCGGCCATAAGAAAAACAAAGCCGTTGATTCATAATATCACCAATTACGTGGTAATGAACTACACAGCCAATGCCCTATTGGCGATGGGTGCATCACCGGTAATGGCCCATGCTGCAAATGAGGTGGAAGAAATGGTATCCTTTGCCGGGGCTCTGGTGCTTAATATCGGCACGCTGGCCGATGATTGGATCGCATCGATGATAACAGCCGGGAAAAAGGCATCGGAATTGAAAACACCAATCATACTCGATCCTGTAGGGTCCGGCGCAACATCATTCAGGACAAACGCCGCAAAAAGAATCATCCGGGAAACCCGCGTCAGCGTCATTCGAGGGAATGCATCGGAGATTTTATCCCTCCGACAGGACAATTCAAAAACCAAGGGGGTTGATTCGATTCATTCGGTTGAGGCTGCAACGGAGTCCGCAAAAATTCTCGCCGACGAACTCGAATCCGTCCTCGCAGTTACGGGTCCCACAGACTTAATTACCGACGGCAAACAGATGATACGGGTCTTAAACGGTCATCCCCTCATGGGATATGTCACCGGAACCGGTTGCACGGCTACGGTGACCATTGGCGCATTCCTAGCGGTGGACGAAGATCCTGTCAGTGCAACGGCTACGGCACTGGCCTTTTTCGGGCTGGCCGGAGAAGTTGCAGCAAAAAACGCATCTGCGCCGGGAAGTTTTATGATTGCGATGCTGGACGCACTTTACACCATTACACCGGAAGAACTCTTACGGAAATGTAAATTCGAAGATTGCACATAGGATCGAAGATCGTTATTCAAATTTAAACACAATACAACCAGTATGAATTTTTAATCAGCTTGCGGAATGAACCAAACAAACTACCAAGTGAGTCAGATAGTTTAACAACCTTGCTAAAAAATTCTGGGATTTAATGTCACTATGTGATATACGGCGGAGCGGCTTTAAATATTTTTTCATTGGATAGTGAGGAAATATCTTAAATACCAGACATGTAACGAGAGGAAATTATCATGCCAATTAAGGTTTTAATAAAGCGACGATTCAAAGAAGGGTATGTTAACGAAATTAATAAAGTTATTAAGGAAGTTCGTTTTGCGGCCATGGATCAGGAGGGGTATATAACCTCTGAGACGATGTGGGACCATGAAGATCCATTACGGGTTGTGATAGTCTCAAATTGGCGAAGGATAGAATATTGGAATAAATGGAAAAATAGCGATTTGCGGAAATCTATAGAGCAAAAGCTTCAAAAGTTCCTTAATGGCGAAACTGAATATGAGATATTTAGTCTGGGAGTTAATCCCCCATTAGAAACGCTGAAAAACAGACCATGAAGACCAGTAGGTTTGAAATTTCACTTTTTCTTCAACACAAAAGTAGTACTGCCCGTTAACATGTGGTCCCAAACAAACTTCGAGTTCGACCGAACAAGCAGCCACTGCGTTTTTATCATAGGATTCTGTTTTTCAGGATGATAGATTCCATTCCATGTTGTAACACTTCCGTAAGGACCCCAATGAACTGAGAAGCATACGACAACAGCATTATCGGCGGCGGCCTGAGGAATTTGGTAGTTTACCCATCCAATTAACGGATACGATTTTCCAGAAGTGCCTGAAGAAGATTTGTAGCTGCCGGAAACCCTTCCGCTGGAAGCATCGATATTTGTTATCTTGAGTGTTGATCCGAGCTCGTTTACCCACTCGCCGACGAGGCCCTTTGTAACCGTTGTAAATACTTTATTGGTATTTGCATCCTTAGCAAACGAAGTGATGCTAGTTAGCAGGAAAATAACCGATACGATTAATATCCTTTTCATTGTGTTTACATTCCTTTTTGTTTTCCGACTTTGATTGTTTTGTTGTCGGCTTAAAGATTTCGGGCCAAACCCTTAATTATTGAAAAGTGAAATTTATACTCGAAATTATAAAAAGTACGGATCGTTTACCGTACACACAACCTGAATCCGATACATGCTGATTACATATATCATAAAAATAAAAAGAGCAAACCCAGCAAAAAAGACAAGTATGGTTGTTGACACCCAACAACCCTTTGAGTATACACTGCATTCTCGGCGTCGTTCTTTTGGGATAAAAAGATATGTCTGATAAGAATTTATTCACGAGATTTTCCGTTTTCAATGCATGATATAGCTTTTCAAAAAGAAACCATTTTGCTTAGTGAGTGGAAAGATGCGAATTGTTCTTGTTAACCCGAATCCCATGAAGCCACCAGTGACTCCGTTATCGCTGGATTATCTTGGCGCTGCATGCCGTCACTCCGGAATAGATGTCGATTTGGTGGATTGTGCCATTGAACCGGATTGGCCGAAAAAACTCTCTGATGTTTTGACGGAAAAACCGGTTCTCGTCGGTGTTACCCTCCGAAACATAGACGATTCCTATTTCGCGAGTCAGGATTTTTCTCTGCTCCGAGCAATACCGGTTCTTGAGGCAATTCAACGTTCAACCGACGCACCGATTTGTCTTGGCGGCGTCGGTTTTTCCATTTTTCCCTCTGAGGTTTTGAAATTTTGCGATGTGTCCTATGGCATTTGTGGAGATGGAGAAGATAGTCTTGTTAAACTGGTAACGGCGCTCAGAGACAACATTGAATTGAATACGGTGCCGGGACTGGTTTGGATGGAAAACGGCAAGTTTAAACACAACGCCATTTTAACGGTTCCTCTTGAAAACCTAGATTTGGCCTCCAGATCTTTGATTGACAATCAATATTATTTTGAAAACGGCGGTCAGGTCGGGTTCGAGTCCAAACGCGGCTGTTCCATGAAGTGCATCTATTGTCCGGAACCATTTATCAAAGGTAAAACGATAAGGCTTCGTCCGCCACAAAATGTGGTGGCGGAATTAACCAATCTTTATCACCGTGGAAGCAACGTATTTCATACGTGTGACTGCGAATTTAATTGGCCCTATTCCCATGCGGTTGAGATATCCAAATCCATCATCGGTTCAGGATTGAGAGGTAAAATTAAATGGTATGCCTACTGTTCTCCCGAGGTTTTTACAGAAGAGCTGGCGCATGTAATGCGTAACGCCGGATGTGTTGGAATCGATTTCGGTGCCGACCATGGTGATGAAAACATGCTGCGTCGTCTGGGTCATAATTATAGCCCGGATGATTTAACTCGAATTCGAAACATTTGCCTCAGACATGATATTGTCTGCATGTTCGACTTAATCCTTGGATCTCCCGGCGAAACAAAACAATCCATCGAAACAACGATTCATTTGATGAAAAAGATCAAACCGGACCGTGTGGGGATTAGTCTCGGTGTAAGACTTTATCCAATGACCCAGTTGGGACGACAAATATTAGAGGAGTCAAAAGGAACGTTATCGAAAAATCCCAGCCTTTTCGGAGTCCTGGAAAACAATGAATCTTTTCTTCGTCCGATTTATTATTGTGATATCAGTTTGGGTGAAGACGTGGAAGATTGGCTGCACGGTCTTGTGGGTGATGACCCGAGATTTCTTCTGGGCCGACGTACCGAGGCAAATCCGGACTACAATTATAATGACAATCCGGAACTGACCAAAGCTATTAAATCCGGACACCGCGGCGCATACTGGGACATTCTCCGAAGAGTATCAGAAGGAATTCCTCCATTATCATAGAATAGATCCTGTCATTATAAAAACCAAACAGGTCGAAGCGCTTCCAGGAAATTGTTTTGTCATTCCTGCTTTAAATTTCCTCATGATTACTGGATAATAATAAAAGGCACCCAAAAATCTAATGCGCTTTGAAAAATACGGTTAACGCTGCTCCCGTTATGCAAAGAAATATCCCCAAAATACGTAGGACAAAAACAACAACAGCGACAAAGAAAATGCCATTTGTATTGCTTTATCCATGACTGGATCGGTGACTGGTGCTCCAAAATCAAATCATCAAAATAGGCGTGTACCACCGTAGCCGAAAGTGAGAAATCATATCAAATTATAAAGAAAATATACGGGATTGCTTTTTTTTGCTTGACAAAAACGAACGGTCGTACTATTTTATCGGCATGGCAAAAGGAAAGGATACCAAATTTACTGTTTTGGAAGCCGGGCTGGATATGGCCAGCCAATTGGGCCTTGAGTGCGTGACCATCGGAAACCTTGCCAAGACAACGAATATGTCCAAAAGCGGGGTGTTTGCTCATTTCCAGTCCAAGGAAAATCTTCAGATTGAGATACTCCATTACGCGGCGCAGCTTTTTTCAGAAGGTGTCATCATGCCGGCACTGAGAACCAAAGCCGGCATTCCAAGAATCTGGGCTCTGGTCGATAACTGGATTCAATGGACGTCTGAATTAACAGGGGGCTGCATTTTTGTTTCCGCCAGTGCGGATTTCAGCGACCGACCCGGAAAGGTCAAGGATGTTCTTTTGCATCAACAGAAAGAATGGATCGATTGTCTTAAACGCATTGCCCAATCAGCCGTCAATGTAGGTGATTTCAGGAAAGATATTGATGATGACCAGTTTGCCTTTGATCTCTATTCTCTTCTGCTGGGTTTTCATCTTTATTATAATTTGCTCGACGACGCTGAAACCAGAAAACGTCAGGAAACTGCACTCGTTCGCTTATTGGATAGTTACCGAGCGTAAACAAAATGGAAAAAATAATTTATGATCGTTCTTGGTCTTGTTTACGCTCAATTGAGGTCAAAGTTAAAACAAACCTCTCTTCGTTGAAACGACCGTACACCTTTCAACACATTTATTAAAAACAATAAGAGGATAATATGACAAAAAAGATCGTTAAAATGAAATTACATAGCACGAACGTTCGTTATATTAAGGCCAGGCAAAGGGGTACTCATGTTTTGCTTACAGGGTTATGGCATCTTGCGCCCAATACAACGAAAAACATAATTCTCAAACGGTTTTTCAAACCGAGATCCTATGCCCTCACCCCTTTGGAAAGACAATTTCTTGAAAACGGCACGCCGTTTTATATTCATGTTCATGACAAAAAAATCCGATGCTGGAAATGGGGAAGCGGGCCCGCTATTCTCTTTGTTCACGGGTGGAACGGTCGCGGCGTAAATTTTGCCCATTTTTTTAAGCCGTTTATAAACGCCGGATATTCGGTCATCACCTATGATGCGCCCGCACATGGAAAATCAGAAGGGCGCGTCACCAACTACTTTGAACTCTCTAATACGGTAAGATCTTTTTTGAATCCGTCCCATGGCTTCAATATTCAGAGCATTATCGCTTATTCTATCGGTGCATCCGCGACGATCAATTGCATTTCAAAAGAGAAACCTCTTCTTGATGTTGTCCTTATTGCTCCGGCGCTTAAACTCAAAGAGATATTGTTCAATTCTTTTAATCATCACGGCGTACCCAAAATTGTATATCGGAACCTGGTTGCCGAGATGGAAAGATACTACGGGTACGATGTGTATCGAGACAACCCTGATGTCCTTGCAAAAACAATCTCCACGAAGATGCTGATTGTTCACGACATAGATGACCGAACCATTCCCTATATGGACACAAAGATACTCTCAGATAATTCAAATAATGTTTTTCTACACACCACCAAAGGTTTGGGACATAAACGGATCTTGAGAGACAACGCCGTTATTGACGTCATCACAAAGTATATTTTAAACAGGCAAACCAAACGTAAGATGAAAAACGCAAACCTTCGCCCCATGGAGATTAAAATGTTAAATAATAATAGTATTATAGAAGAATATCGCAACGCTGATTCCGAAAAGCGCCTGTATCTTTTTCTGTCACATCGGTCGCTTAGAGATGAATTTTTAGACATCGATCAAAGCGATACACCTGTCGAATTTGCAGAAAAGCCCATCAAAAATAAATGTCGTATGTGCGGAAATTGGGGGCAAAGCCTGATCAGTGCATTAAAATAACATCGTGTAACGATGTTATGAAACGCGGCTATGCCGATCGGTTTGGGTCTTTAACAACTTTTGGATCCCTTCCAATGTGGGTTCGGCCAGCAACGTCCGGGTATAAGCTGACGCTTCGCTTACGCTGAGATTGACGATCGTCTCCTGAACAGAGCGCAAGAAATGCGGATCAACACTAAAGGTTCTTAGCCCGGCTCCTATAAAAAAGGGAATAAATTCGGTCTTATGACCCATTTCACCGCATACCGTCACCTCAATTTCAGCCTTGACGGCTGCCTGAATGATGCGGTGTAGGGATCTGAGAACAGAAGGATGATAGGGTTGATAATAGGCCGCCACCCTTTCATTGGTTCTATCCACCGCCAGCATGTATTGAATAAGGTCGTTGGTCCCGATGGAAAAAAAGTCCGCTTCATTGGCCAATTCATGGATAATATCCAATACCGCCGGCAGTTCAATCATTGCTCCAAGAGCGGGTGCGGGATAAAAGGGCAGTTTTTTGCGAGCCAGATCAACCATGGCTTCTTCTACTGAGTGACGGGCCTGGCGAAACTCATCAATGCCGGAAATCATGGGGAATACAATTTTTAATTTCCTGGTACCGGCGCCGGCACCAGCCCTTAAGATCGCTCTTAGTTGCTGGAGAAATACTTCCCGGTGGTGCAGTGAAAAGCGGATCGATTTGAGACCCAGTTCGGGATTGGCCTCTTTTATGCCTTCTATATACGGCAGTAATTTTTCGCCGCCGATATCCAGCGTTCGGATGGTGACCTCCCGGTCGCCCATTTCATCGCACAGCCGTTTGTAGACCAAATACTGCTCCTCTTCGGAGGGAAGGTTGGATCGCACTAAAAAGGGGAATTCGGTTCGGTATAATCCGATTCCCTCGACGTTGAGGTCCTTGGCCAGTTGTATTTCACTAAGCAAATTAATATTGGCCAGCAGTTTAACAGATTCACCGTCACGGGTTTTTGTTTGGGGAAGTATGGGATGGTCGGCATTCTTTTCATCTTTTTGTATCTGATTGCGGATTTCAAAGCGCCGGATAATGGTTTCAGAGGGTCTGGTGTGAATGCTGCCGATATCCGCATCCAGGAGCATAGGCGTACCATCCGGAAGCTCCAGCAAATCGCTGCGCTCGGCAATCACCATGGGAAGCTTCAAAGACCGGGCAATGATGGCGACATGGGACGTCACCCCGCCGCTCACTAAAACAATTCCCTTAACATCTTCAGATGCCAATTTGAGCAAATCGGATGGCAGGAGTTGCCGGGCGATAACAATCCGACCATCGGTATGATCCGTGTCTCGTGATGTGTTTTTGCAAAGGTTGTTGAGCAGGCGCCGGGCCAGATCTTCAATGTCCTGAGCTTTCTCCTTCAGATAGGCACTGGGAGCTGAAGAAAAAAGAGCCATATAATGTCCGGCAACCTCTCGAACTGCTTCGGGCACAGATACCCCTTGTTCTATTTTTGTCAGCATCGCATCCACAAATCGGGCATCTTTGAGAATCATAAAGTGGGCTTCAAAAATTAGGGACGCACTTTCCGGCAAACGCTGAGCCAGGCGATCCTGCAAATTCGTGAGCTGTCGTTTGGTGGTTTCCACTGCCTTGAGAAAATCCTGGGGTGCAGACACAAATTCTGAATCGGGTCGATGGGACAGCAAGGATTCACCATCGGATTTCAACACCGTAACAGGGGCATGGGCAAATCCGCCTGAGGCTGTTTTACCTTTAATAAACCGGAGTTTTTCCAGCAAGTCGTCTTTTTGGGAGGGAACGGTCTTGCGGTTTTGGTCGATCATCAAGCGGGCGTTTTCGATGGCTCCGGTCAACTGAGAAGCAATGGCCCGCATGGCCATCACATCGATCTCATCAAAATAATCGGGATGTTCATGCTGTACCACCAGAACGCCAATTTTTTCATTTCCCCTGTGAATCGGAACCGCTAAAAACGATTCAAAAGGATCTTCATCAGCCTCTTCAAAGTACTTGAAATTGGGATGACGACTGGCACGCGCTTCGCAAATGGGTTTCAGGGATTCGAAGATTTTTCCCACAATGCCCTCACCGGTTTTCATTCTTACCCGGCCCACCGCTGATGGATTCAAACCAACGGTGGCCTGGAGCACCAAATCCTGGGTGGTGTCATCGTAAAGATAGATGGAGCCAACATCGGCATTGAGGTGGTGTGCAACCATCTCAACGGTTTGCTGAAGGAACCCCTGGATATCGGTACTGCCGATGATGAGATTGGCCAGTTCTCCGATATCGCAAAGCAGATTCAGGTGATCTCTGTTTCTGTTCCTGGATTGCATCATTACACCCCTGTCATGATCGCGTCATAAAGATACGATGAGATTTTTACAAAACTCCCTTTTTTATACGCGTTCAAGAGTATGCTTCCTTGTTTCACGACGCGCTATCTCACTCCGGCAAAGCGCAGGTGAGGTCTTCCATCTTGGCCTTGCAGGTTTCCACATAATGAGCGGCTGACAGGGCCGCCATGCAGCCGTCGGCTGCCGCCAACACGATCTGGCGGGCATACCTTTCCCGCAGATCACCGACCACATAAATGCCGTCGATGTTGGTGGCGCATTGATCATTGGTGATCACGAAACCTTCCGGAGACATGCGAATACCGGCCGGCACCAATTCATTGTTGGGATCAAAGCCGATGAATATAAAAACACCGTCAATGGGAAGGTCGTGCTTATCGCCGGTCTGGGTGTCCTGCAAAGTGACGGCATTCACCCCGTCGGTGTTCGCCTTGATTTCAGTGACAACGGTGTTCCACAGAACCTCCATCTTACACTCCGCCTCGACGCGCTGTTGCAGGATCATACTGGCACGCAACGCATCGCGGCGATGGACCAGGTAAACCTTGGCAGCCAATTTGGCCAGATAAAGCCCTTCTTCGCAGGCGGTATCGCCGCCGCCTATGACCACCAAATTTTTGCCCCTGAAAAAAAAGCCGTCACACACAGCGCAATAGGATACGCCCTTGCCGTAGTATTCTTCTTCTCCGGGTATGTTCAACTCCCGGGGCCGACCACCCGGGGCCAGTATCACGGCATGGGTTTGGATCACCCGTCCGCCGCCGGTGCGTATTGTATGAAATTCGAGGCCCGGCTCAATGGCCGTGGCTTCGTCGTTGAGTTCCTCGATACCGTAAGAACGGGCATGCTGGGCAAACTTCATGGAAAGCTCGCTGCCGCCGATATTCTCGAAGCCAGGGTAGTTTTCCACAGCATCGGATTGGTTGAGCTGACCGCCGGGCACCCCTTTTTCAATGAGTACGGTTTTTAAGGCCGCCCGCATGGCGTAGATCGCGGCTGCAAGGCCTCCGGGCCCTCCGCCGACGATAGCCAGATCATAAAGTTCAGGTTGCGACATGATGTGTCTCCTTATTTTCGTCTAATCTGAGCGTTTCAAATTGTGACATGATAAGATGGTTATTCGTTTCAGTTTCTGCAATAATGGCGCCAAACCTCGATGGGTGTTTGAACAATAATATCAAAAGAATCAGGACAGTTCCATTATGGCAGAGACTGAGAATACATATCAAATTGAAAAGAAAATATCCGAGTAAATTCAAAAATATACATAAACAATTCCCTCTAAAGGGTCAAGGAATTTCTGGATGCCGGTCGGAGCGAAGTTCTCTTTGCGCGCCCAATGGAAGGCATTTAGATTTTATATTCCATCGGGGTGAAACCTATGGGTCTTTTGTGTTTATCTGGGGCGGGGATCCCGTTTCAGCGGGAACGCTGGGTAATGGATACACGAACCTATCTCAAAAATATAAAGCGCTTATCTATGGTTAATATCGAATTCAGGCGTAACGATGTCAGTCGGCATATCTTCCCATAGCCGTTGGCAAAAGGAGGCGCGGATCTTATATCGACCGGGCAAGATATCGCTCGGCAATTTCCAGCGGATCCCCATCATCTTCTCAATATCAGAAAACTGTGGACATTGGCTTTTAGCAACAATTGCAAATGACGGTTTAAAATGGACAATCTCCTTTGATTGACCGTTCTTTTCTACTTTCTCCAGAATAAATTCAGGGTTTACGCCAATGGGAAATGCCGTCATCCGGATGAATCTCAGTTCGACACTCTCTCCTGGCAGATAAATATCATAGTCTGTCACGAGCCCGATCAGTTTGTTTTGGGTTGAAATATCCGTTCCCACGCCGGATGTTTTCTCATCCCAGGACCGCGCAGGCCCCACATCAATGTGCACGAGTTTTCCCTTGTAGTAACCTGTTCCGCCGAATCCGAGTTTTTTAACCGTGTTCCAGACACGCTTTGATGAAGTTCCCTGAATTTTTATGTCCGCCGCCATCCCGTATTGATGGAGACTTGCCTTTGCAGCAAGTTTTCCCTTGTTGCGAAGATCGGTATTGTATTGCGGGCTTCGCCATCCGGAAACAATGGTGATCCGTGCCCCTGGATGAAGATTGTCTGCTAAATAGTCGAGAAACTCGATCAGCCGCAGGGATATGGTGGAAAGCGGTTCGCCACTTTGACCACCAAACAGACGCTGAATTGTTTTAAGGGCTTTTTCATCATAGATGCCCTTGCTTTTCCGGTATTGACCATTGAACGTTATCCCGTTTTTTGCACTTACAAGGTTGAGCCTTCCATCGCCGTTGTAAAAGTAGCGAGTGACATCTGTGATGTTTTCAGATGAGGCAATACCCGTTGCACCAAGGCTCAAGATCAATAAAATAACGATTTCAACTATCTGTATTCGTTTCATAGTTTAATTTTGTATCGAAAGTTTCATGGTTTCTCTGGATATGTCCATAAAGGCCTGCAACGCCGGCGATATCCACTTGTCTTTATGCCGAATCATTAAAACACCTGTCTCCAGTGGTTCATCCAACCACGGTATCTTTTTAAGCTTGTTTTGGACAAGTTCCGCTTTGACCGCTATCTCCGGTATAACCGTTATGCCGAGTCCTTTAATAACACACTGTTTTATCGCCTCAATACTGTTAAACTCCATAACCACCGATGGGCTGATATTTTCAGCGGTAAGCATCTCTTCAAACTGCATTTTGTAACTGCAATCATGCTTGGGTAAAAGAATCGACTGGCCGTTTAGATCACGAAAGGTCATGCCGACACTTTTTGTGAGGGCATGATTCGGATCGGATACAAAAACAAGCGGTTCGATTCGTACCAATTCCGCCGTCAGATCCGCGGCATTGACCGATTCTGCAAGTAAAAAGGCCACATCAATGATGCCCGATCTCAACTCCTGTTGCAGGGTAAAAAGGGCGCAGCTGCTGACATCGAAGCCCACCCTCGGATACTGGCTTTTGAATTGTTGCAGAACCGAGGGTAGAAGATACGTCCCCACACTTTGCGGCGCCCCGACGGATATGGAACCAATCAGTGTTTCAGAATTTGAGATTTCAGTCAGCGTCTCCTGTTCGATGTCGATCATTTTTTGGGCATATCGCATCAATTTCTGCCCGGCTTCGGTAATCACGATACGCTTTCCCAGTCGATCGAAAAGGGATACACCCAATTCCTCTTCAAGGAGTTTGATCTGGGCTGACACGGTGGACTGGGCGTAATTGAGTGCATCCGCTGCGCGGTTAAAATTCATTAGGCGTGCAACGGTTTGGAATGTTCTGAGTTGACGCAATTCCATTGCCGTCCCCTTTAATCGATTTTTTTGATTACTCTTATCAAATTAATTCGTTGGACACAATATTATTGATAAGAGATAATGTAGTGAAACCGGTTAAAAGTGTCAATAAGATATCCTAAAAAACAAAGGAGGAAAAACAATGGAACAGTCAAAAGAGGAATTCGTTGAAATCGTTAAGAAAGTACGGGATGTTCTAAAAACTGACGAATGCGCCGCATGTTCGTGCCCGAATACAAGATGTGAATGGCATGGCGATTGTTACAATTGCATCAGAATCTACCGTTACTTCAGTCATAATGTCCCGAGTTGTCTAAAGCCTGTTGTCGGCAAAAAAATTGCAAATATTATGGCCGCTGCACAAAACGAAATACAAGAGATCCCCAAAAGGCCCGATGAACTTTACGACTATTTATATTCCGTTGCACCAATAGAATAATTTTAATATGGTTTAACTCAACAGGATAGACCAACCCCAATTTTAGGCCCTGTTTTCCATAGCTTCATAGCCCCAAGGGTTTCATTTGTTGAAACGTGTATTAATTTACTGAAAGAGGGGAAAAAGCGATGACCTTCGCGGACAGGAATAAAAAAAAGACGCCAGATAAATCCGCCAATGAGACGGCGGGTAGACTTCAGGAACGGCGGCACAAACTACTGGCCCTGGTGCATATTGCAAAAAAAGAGATTCCCCTTTCAGGTGATGAATATCGGGATGTTATTGCATACTGGGGTGTCGGATCTTCGGCAGACATGTCTATCCCGGAGCTCGAAGAACTGGTGAAATATTTCGAGTCCTTAGGATTTAAAAAGAAAGTCACAGATCCCAGAGACCCGGGAGCTGGGGTCGGCCAGATAAAAGCGCTTCAGGAAAGAATCAAAGAAGAAGCCGGGAAACTGAACAACGGCGAAGAAAGACTGAAAGGACTGGTAAAGAAAATCGCAAAGGAAAACGATCTTAAGGCTTGTCGAAACATAAAAAAGTTAAAGCAGCTTCTTAAGGTGATTCGATTATTACAAAACAGAGAAAAACCATAACGCTGCATAACAGACCGGACAACAATACAAAAGAAAATATGATATCCGTCCGTTATCCCCGGGATTTTACTCTTGGGGAACGTTGTCGGCAAAACTTGCTTTATTACCGCAATTTCTTCATCCACGCTCCATATCCCGTAATGTAACTTTTTCAGCATGTATGATTATCCTAGTTTCTGTGGTAACGGGATCTTTACAGGATTTCAACCCTGAAGAATCAGGATTTTTGCTTCGCTTCAACAAAATACAGCGTATTCTTATAAAGATGAATAATAATTTCGATGCCACTTGATTAAAAACATTGTAATAACAATTTTGATGCTTATTTTTGCTGTTTGGCCCTTAATTAATATGAAAGTGTATCCAGTGAAAAAAACCATAAGAAATGAAAAAATAAGGAATATCGCGATCATTGCGCATGTTGACCACGGCAAGACAACCCTTGTTGATGCCATGTTCAGGCAGAGTGGACTCTTCAGGCCGGGTCTCGAAGTTGATGAGAGAATCATGGACAGCATGGACTTAGAAAGGGAAAGAGGCATCACCATTGCCGCAAAAAACTGTTCCGTGCAGTGGAACGGTATAAAAATTAACATTATCGACACCCCCGGCCATGCCGATTTCGGCGGAGAGGTCGAGCGTGCCCTGTCTATGGCGGACGGTGCGATTTTGCTTGTGGACGCGTCTGAAGGGCCGCTGCCCCAGACCCGCTTCGTGTTGAAGAAAACCTTTGAGAAAGGCCTCAAGGTTGTGGTGGTGATCAACAAAATCGACAGAAAGGATGCCCGTCCTGAACAGATTCTCGATGAGATATATGACCTTTTCATCGACCTCGATGCAGACGACGAACAGCTCGATTTTCCATATCTGTATGCCATCGGGCGCGAAGGCATCGCAAAAAAGACCCTGGCCGAAAAAAGGGATGATCTTCATCTTCTTTTTGAAACCATCCTCAATGAAATACCGGCTCCCGAATATGACCCCAAAGAACCGTTTCAGATGCTGGTGTCTGACCTCGGATATTCGGATTATCTCGGACGGCTTGCCATCGGAAGAATTTTTAACCAAAAGGCCAGGTTCAATGACGCCATGGTCTGTATCAACGACAAAGAAGAACACCTCCCCCTCAAGATATCCAAGCTTCAGGTATATGACGGAATGAGTCTGAAAGAAGTTGAGGCAGCGGAACCCGGCGATATTGTCGTTCTTTCCGGGATCGAGGATGTCAAAATCGGCGACACGATCTGCACAAAAGAATTTCTAAAACCTTTAAAGAGAATCAGAGTCGACGAGCCTACGATTTCAATGGAATTTACCATCAACACCTCTCCTTTGAGCGGCAAGGAGGGCAGAATCGTACAATCCGGCAAGATCCGCGAGCGGCTGATCAAGGAGACCCTCAAAAACGTTGCCGTCAGGTTTGAACAGACCGAGGACAGGGACAGATTCATTGTAAAGGGAAGGGGGGAGTTCCAGATGGCCATCCTCATCGAAACCATGAGGCGGGAAGGATTCGAACTTTCCGTGGGCCGTCCAAAGGTAATTTACAAACAATTGAACGGAACCATGCTCGAACCCATTGAGACACTGTTTGTGGATTGTGATGAACATTTTTTGGGAGTCGTTACCGAAAAGCTTTCCACAAGAAAGGGGCGGCTGACAAACCTTGTCAATAACCAAAGCGGGAGAATAAGGGCGGAATTTTCCATCCCCTCACGCTCTTTAATCGGTTACCGGGATGAATTCCTTACGGACACCAAGGGAACCGGAATCATGAACACCCTTTTTGCAGGATATGAGCCGTTTCGCGGTGATTTCCCCACCCGCTTTACCGGCTCTATCGTTTCAGACCGGCAAGGGAACTCTGTTGCATATGCACTCTATCACCTCGAACCCAGAGGCCGTCTTTTCATTGTCCCCGGAGAACCTGTTTATGCGGGAATGATTGTCGGTGAGCATAACAAGACCGTTGATATCAGCGCAAATCCAAGCAAGGAAAAGAAGCTCACAAACATGCGTGCTGCTGGAAAAGATGAAAGCACGGTATGTTCGCCGGTAAAACCCATGACCCTCGAAAGGGCCATAAATTTTATAAAAGATGACGAGATGGTGGAGGTGACCCCACAATCCATCAGGCTGTATAAAAAAACGCTTTCCGTAAAGAAGCGGCATTTGATGCAGCCGGTAAAAAATAGCAATTGACGGCTTTCAAAAACTCCAACTTCAGGGCAATATTCTGAAAGGAGGCAATATCGTGGAAGAAATAAAACGTATCGCTTTGGTGGCGCACGATAATAGAAAAAAAGATTTAATCGAATGGGCCGAATGGAACTATGAGGTACTCATACATCACAAATTGATATCTACCGGAACCACAGGCAAGTTTGTTGAAGAAGCGATTAAGAAAAGGTTGAATAATGAAGATGCACAACATTTTAAAATAATGAAACTAAAATCAGGCCCGCTGGGAGGTGATCAACAGTTGGGCGCTATGATAGCTGAAGGAAAAATCGATCTCGTAATATTTTTGTGGGATCCCATGCAGCCACTGCCCCACGATGTTGATGTAAAAGCGCTTTTAAGGATAGCTGTTTTATACAATATTCCGACAGCGTGCAATCGTTCTACCGCAGACTTTATGATTTCATCATCTCTTTTAGAGGCCGAGTATGAACCCGAACTCAAAGATTATTCGCAGTATATATCACGAACTGTAGAATATGAATAAAAAGAGAATTTAAAACCTTATATCATGAGCAATAACAAAATAGAAATCGATAAACGCCGGACATTCGGCATCATCAGCCATCCGGACGCAGGCAAGACCACATTGACCGAAAAGCTTCTTCTTTATGGCGGCGCCATTCAGCAGGCCGGTGCCGTAAAGGCCCGCAAGGCAGAACGATATGCAACCAGCGACTGGATGGCCATCGAAAAGGAGCGGGGCATATCCGTCACCACATCGGTGATGAAATTCAACTATAGGGATTTCGAGATAAATCTTCTGGATACGCCCGGACACCAGGACTTTTCCGAGGATACCTACCGGGTTTTGACGGCCGTCGATAGCGCTTTGATGGTCATCGACAACGCCAAAGGCGTTGAACCCCAGACCGAAAAGCTCATGGAAGTTTGCCGCATGCGCAACACGCCCATCATTACCTTTATCAACAAGCTGGACCGGGAGGGCATGGTACCGATTGATATTCTTGACGATATTGAGAATAAACTCCAGATCGAGTGCACCCCCCTTTCCTGGCCCATCGGCATGGGAAAAAGATTCAAGGGGGTTTACAACCTCTACAAAAAAGAGCTTCACCTTTTTACGCCCGGCCAGGAAACACGCCGCAGGGAAGGCCTGGTGATTAAAGACCTTTCCGACGCCAAACTGGATGAGGTTCTCGGGAGCCAGGCCGATGAGTTAAGAGAGGATATTGAATTCATCGAAGGTGTTGCAGCGCCCTTTGAACTTGACCATTACCTTAAGGGCAACCAGACGCCTGTTTTCTTCGGAAGTGCCATCAACAATTTCGGTGTAAAGGAGATGCTGGATGCCTTTGTGGAGATGGCGCCGTCTCCGGGCCCCAGGGCGGCGGTGACACGAAAAGTGTCTCCCTATGAGGAACCGTTCTCGGGTTTTGCGTTCAAAATTCAGGCCAATATGAATCCGGCACACCGGGACAGAATCGCGTTTATCCGGATCTGCTCGGGCAAATTTACCAGAGGGATGAAGGCCGTTCATCACAGAATCGGAAAAGAGGTTACATTTTCAAATGCCACCATTTTCATGGCCAATGAGCGTGAAAATGTGTCGGAAGCCTATCCAGGAGATATCATTGGTATTCACAACCATGGGACCATAAAGATCGGTGATACATTTACGGAAAAAGAGCCCTTAAAATTCTGCGGAATTCCCAGTTTTGCCCCTGAAATTTTCAAAACGGTCATTTTAAAAAATCCCATGAAGGCAAAACATCTTCAAAAAGGACTGGTTCAGCTCTCAGAAGAGGGGGTTGTTCAGGTTTTCAGACCGGTTGCCAGAAACGGTTACATATTAGGGGCTGTGGGAATACTTCAGTTTGACATCACAATGGAACGCTTAAGGTCCGAATATGGCGTTGATGCTGTTTACGAGCCTGTTGATTATCGCGTCGCGCGGTGGATCGAATGCGACGATCCTAAAAAAATGGCGGATTTTGAGAAAAAAAACAGGTCCAACATGGTAAGAGATTCCCAAGGGTCCATGGCCTATCTGACAACCAATGAGTTCCAACTGGACTATTGCATGAAAGAATGGCCCGGAATCGCGTTTTTTAAGACCAGGGAAATCAATACTTAACATCATACCCTCGGACAAAGCGCCCTGGTTTCACAAAATAATTGCAACAGCGCAAAAGCCGTCGCACTTTTTTTCTGAGTCGGAGAGCCCCACAACGGCCAGCGATTCATGGCTTTTAAAATCCTCTCCAGGCTGTCATTGAACAATATCGCCCGCTCGAACTCTTCATAGGACCTTCCGGTTCCCCGATCGATGGTGGGGAACCATACCGGAACCCAACCTTCCACGGTGTCATCGTACATCTCCCAGGCATCTGCCGGGTTCACTCCCGGCGGCATGGTCTCCCAATTGATGGCGGGCAAAGAAAGATCTTTGTCTAAAAATTCAATGAGCAACGGGTTTGGTTTTCTGACCATTTGTGTTCCTCATTTTATATTGGCAACGCAATTTGTTTTGATTTTGAAAGCGCATAAAAGAAACCATTCGATATCTTACTTAGTGTCCATCCATAAATGAGGATTTTTATTCAAGATCAAGGCATGCGAAAAAAATAACCACAGGCATATGTTTAATATTCCGAGGATTATATTTTGAGCATAACGCAAAGATTGGATAAAAAGACCATTTATGGATGGAGACTATTAAGGGCTTCCAGTGCTTCTTCGGCCGCCTCCTTCACATCAACGCCATATGGACCGTTCAAAACGGTTTCAAGTTTTGGAATGATTCTCTTATCCCCGGATTTTCCCAAAAGATAAAGAATATCTCCTTTGACCGTATCTTCTGCCGTTACAAAACAATCCAACAAATAGGGTAGGGTTTGGCAAAGCAATGTTCGATTTTCTTCGGCAATGGTTTCAAAGGCCACCATGGCTGCCAGGCGAACCGGCCATTTTTTGTGAACCAGAAGTTCCGTAAATGCCGAAAATATTTTTCCGCTGTCGAGCATCATTCCAGCCACTTCTACGGCGTTGCCCTCTTCAAACATGGCTTCCAATGATGACGCACTGAGTCGAGAAGGATCCCGGTTCAAAATCATGTCGACAATTTCTACGATCCGAATCGATCCGGTCCAGTAAAATTGATCATCCAGCAAAACTGTCGGTGCAGATTGGATCTTATCAGATGCCGCCATTTCCGGAAAAAATGCACCGTCAATGATGGTCAGTTTTATGGATTCACTTACCGCAGCAAGACACAGCAGCTGTTTTACTGCTGTCGGGCAAAATGGACAATGGGGCGTAATATAAACTTTCAACAGGGCGGGAACCCGGATTTGATGCACCTTTTTATAAGTCGATAAAGGGCTGCTTTGGGCCTGGCCATCAGCGTCGAAAAGGGCACTCAGAAACGGTTCAAGTTCCTTACCTGTTGGAATTGCGTGATATCCGACATTGCCGACCCGGATAACCGGTGGTTTTGATTCGTCGTCCTTTTCTTGTTTAATTTTAATCTTAGGCACAATGCGCGTCAAATCGTCACAGAATTCTTTTAATGTTTGGCTGCGTTCATCATCGGTTAAAATCAGCTGGATGCGTATGTCATCTTTAAGTGTTTGACTCCAGTCGGCGATTTGTTTTTTTTCTTTTTCCGAAATCATGACTTTATCGTCTCGAAACTTGATGAACTAGTAAAAAGTTCAAGTTCCCCCGCATAACACCAGCGGGATAAAAAGGCGCGCGAATTTCGTGGAATGAGGCGTACTTTTATGTACGCCGCAGTGAACACGAAATGAAGCACAACGCAGAAATTGGACTTTTTACGAAGCCGTCAAAATTGACTATCGGGCAAAGCAGGACTTAAACTGCTTTGCGATCTCATTCTCCACCCATCTCATGTCATTTTTCTCCCTGCCGATACGATAAATACTGATGATCGCTTCGGCGCGAGATTTGGCGCTTTGATAACCTTCAGTCACTGCTTTCTCTATCAATTCCCAGTTATGTGTTTGAGTAAATTTTTGAAATTCCGCTATTATTTGAGGAAATAATATTTTGGTAAAGCTCTCTATAAAAGCAACGTAAAATGCCAAAGAAGCTGTTTTTCGCTCTCTGATGATATGCTGCAATGTTCCGTATTCGCTGGTGTCGGCCAAAATGTCCTTAATGGCTCGGGTTAAAAGTTCGATGGGGGTGTGGGGAAACGCTGCAATAATTTCTTGCCATGTTTTGCGGTCAAAAACCGTGTCCTGAATTTCGCCCAACTCATGATAAATGTATGTATCTGTTTCATTGGCGGCAATTGAAGACAAATTACGGTGTAAATCTTCAGGTGTCTGTTCTTTCAATCCATAGTCTTCCAAACCGAATCTTAAGGCATAACGACCTGATTTTTTAATATAAAATATTTGATCCCAGAGATAAAGTCTGGCGGATTCTTTTCGAACATAAATACAATTGTCCTGAGACAGCGCAGGAATGGTCAACAGATCTCGAGCAAGCTCCTCTCCAAGAACAAATATCGTAATTCCGTTTATTTCTTTCTTGTCCTCAATTGCGGCCAGAAAAAAAGACGGTTTAAGGCTCCGGGCATAGCCGCCCCCGTAGATGTATCCACGGGGTTCCAAAATCGCATTGATTCCTTTTACATCAAATGGATCGAATCGATGCCCGGAAAGAGTGATGTCGCCAAAATCTTTTTCTAGCAGTTTTTCCCATATTTCCTCTTTGTCTCCAATCCATTTTAACACCTCTGAAGGCTCATTTTCAATCCAGGGATCCAATCTGTTTTCCCACTTGTACAAATCCCGCAATCGCAATGCCAAACCGCAAATGGAATAGAGTCCGGCATGCCGGGCATCCGCAATATTGCAATTCTCAAGGACTTGGTCGGTGATGTCACCTATCTGAAACATATCGTTTTGTCTCCACTTCATAACAAATGCGCCCGAGAGTCTTCAAGCGCAATAAAAATATCTTTTGCAGAGATTGCGCCTTCTCTTAAAATTTTTGGCGGATCGACGGTCACATCCACAACGGTTGAGCCGATACCACCTTTGAGCGGCCCGGCATCAAGAATCAGATCCACTTTATTCGAAATCCGCGGATCAATATCTGAAATTGACGAACATCCCAACTCACCGGCAACATTGGCACTTGTGGCGGTAAGAGGGCATCCCGCGGCCTTTGAGAGGGCGAAAGCAACCGGGTGCTGCGGCATTCGAATACCGATTTTGTCGGTATCTGCCAAAAGGTTTGCCGGCAGCGTGTCTTTGGCCTTGAAAATAAAGGTGACCGCACCCGGCCAGAAGCAGTTCATTAGGTGTATGGCTGTCGAAGAGACATGTTGAACAAGTTCTGTCAGTTCTTTTCGATGGGGTATGAGGATTGGCAAAGGTTTATGATAAGACCGCTGCTTTATGTCAAAAATCCTAGCCACAGCTTCGGCGTTCAAGGCATCTGCTCCCAATCCATAAAGATACTGGGTGGGAAACACAATGACCCCGCCGTCTTTTATGATCCGAGAGCTCGCAACGATGTGATCATTTCTGGGATGTAATGGGTCAGCCTGAATGATTTTTAAGCGTTTTGGCTTTTTGATCAACGTGTTTTGCGAGCTCCTTTTTATAGGTTTCCAACTCTTTTGCAAGTGTTGGGTCTGAAAGGGCCAGTATCTGTATTGCCAGGATACCTGCATTTTTTGCTCCCGGTTTGCCAATGGATACTGTAGCCACAGGAACCCCGGGAGGCATTTGAACCGTGGAAAGGAGCGCGTCGAGCCCCTGAAGGCAAGATGAATCTATGGGGACGCCGATTACCGGAAGCGATGTATATGCCGCCAGATTCCCGGCAAGATGTGCGGCATGGCCGGCCCCGGCCACAACCACTTTTATGCCTCGTTTGTGGGCGGAAGCGGCAAACTTGGCCGCTTTTTTAGGACTCCGGTGTGCAGACGCCACCGTCATTTCATAAGATATGCCGAATTTTTTTAAAACCAAAGCGGTTTCTTCCATCACATTAAGATCTGAATCGCTTCCCATAACAATGCCTACTTGAGGCAGCCGATCCGGTTGTTTTATAGCCTTATTTTCTTTTTTCAAATAGACCTCCTTATCCTATTGCAAGACCCTCCAACACATCCTCTTTCTTTTGGTCCAGTTCCCGACGGTGAATCTTTGCACCTTTTGTCCCGCCGTTTAAGGTGATTTCCGAAAGATAATACGTTCCATCATCTGTAATATGGATATCCAGATGCGCATAGGGAAATTTACCACGCTCCATTGCTTTGCGGCAAAAATTCAACAAATCCGTGTTCATCTCGTAGGGATAATTTTTCCCGCCCATGGAGATATTCATCCGGAAATTGTCGGGATTATGCCGAACGTAAGCTTCCGTATATTCCCCTGCAATTATCACCCGAACATCCGTAAAATTGTCCAAAAAGGGTTGAATGACAAACGGGTATGACGTTTCGGACAGGGCCACAAAACTGTAAAGGGTTTCAATGGTATCCCACTTTCTCACACCATGGCCGCAGTGCAGATGATCTTCTTTTGTGACCACCGGAGCGATGCCAAGTCTGTTATAGGTGTTTATGGCTTCAATGAGATCCGTTCGTCGTGCGACAACAAATGTATGGGGCAACATCCAATTATTAAGAACAACCGCCTGCGTCGTCTTGGAAGAATTCAAAACCTGTGAGAGGGGAGATGGAAAGCAGGATACGCCCCGTTCCATAAGATCGATGAGAATGGATTGTTTGATATGTTTGTAGGTCAGTATACCTAAAAAGATATCTCCGGAACAAAGATCGTGATACCGTTCCTTAAGCTCCCTGCTGCTTCTGACGATCATTGAATCACCTGTTGATGTTGTGTCCTTCGATACTCAGTTCAATCAAACGATCCAGAAGCTGGCCAAAAGGAATACCCGCTTCTCCGGCAGCGAGCGGCAACAGGCTGGTGGCCGTCATTCCGGGGATGGTGTTGGTCTCAAGGACATAAATATCCTGACCTTTAAGTATCATATCGGTCCGGCTGTATCCTTTACAAAACAGCGCCTTATGGGCTGTTTTGGCGATTTTTTGTGATTTTTGGGTCATCACGTCATCAATTCGGGCCGGACAAATCTCATTGGTGGCACCTGCGGTATACTTGGCTTCGTAATCGAAAAAATCAAAGGATTCGCTGGGGATAATTTCAATAATGGGCAATGCTTCCAATTGATCATTACCAATTACGCCGCCGGTGAGTTCGATACCATCGATATATGCCTCTATCAACACTATCGAGTCCTGCTCAAATGCTTTATCGACCGCTTCTTTGAGCAAGTCTTTTGATTTTACAATAGATATGCCAACACTCGATCCACTGCCAACCGGTTTTACAACCAAGGGTAAACCCAGTCGTTGAACACACGCATCAGCATCTAGCGTGTCATTTTTTCCAATCACAACATAAGATGGAACCAACAGTCCGGATGTTTCGTAAAGGTATTTGGAAGCCAGCTTGTTCATGGCAAGCGCGCTCCCGAGAACGCCAGACCCCTGATACGGAATGGCAAGAAGATCGAGCAATCCCTGAACGGTACCGTCCTCGCCAAAGGGGCCATGGAGGATGATCAAAGCGGCATCAATTTTGGATGCGTCCGCGACCAGTTGCGGAAGGTCGGTTTTTGGATCATACCGAATGATATCGTACTTATTGTGGTCCAGAGCTTCATAAACCTGGTCTCCACTTGAGATAGAAACTTCACGCTCGGAGGATATTCCCCCGGACAACAGGGCAATGGTTAATTTTTCCATGAGGTTTCCTTTCCGTGTGAAAAATTCTGAGATGGATGTGTTTATAAACGACGCTTACGG